>Ga0209087_1000069_pt1 | contig 59283 bp, 58 predicted proteins | sample S_130805_EF_Meta_FD_187321 | JGI IMG/M metagenome (GOLD analysis project Ga0209087, IMG submission 187321) | Freshwater microbial communities from Lake Simoncouche, Canada to study carbon cycling - S_130805_EF_MetaG (SPAdes) (version 2) | ecosystem: Environmental > Aquatic > Freshwater > Lake ... | reverse complement strand
AAAAATTCATTTTCAAAAAGTTCAAAATATTTTGAAAAAAGAAAAAGAAAAAAAAAGAAAAAGAGGAAAAAAGAAAATTCCAAATTCTGAGAACTTTTTGAAAATGGATTTTTTGATATTTTTTAATGAATTGTTACAATTCATTAATTAATTGTTACAATTCATTAGTTTTTATTTAGGAACAATTAATTAATTAATTGTAACAATTAATTAATTGTAACAATTCATTAATTAATTGTTCAAATAAAAGTAAAATATATATTATATGAATTCTTATAAATATAATTGCGAAACATGTGTATTTCATACAAATATTCGACAGAATTATACATATCATATGAATAGTAAAAGACACAAGGATACTATTGATAATATTAATTTATATACACATGTATGTGTAAAGTGTAAAAAAAAATATTTGTCTAGTGCCGGATTAATGAAACACAACTCAAAATGTGTTATATCAGAACCAGTCACAAATATTTCAATGGAAGAAATAAAAAATATATTAACAGAAATAAAAGCGAACCAGAAACCAACCACTATTACCAATACCAATACCAATAACAACAGCATTAATTTCATATTAAATGAAAACTTCAAAGGTACAAAAAATTTTATTGATATGATTAATAGTATACCTTTATTGCCAGTATATCCACCAACTATATCAAGTAGCGACTATGTTGATACCATAGTGAATATGTTAAAAACAGAAATCGACAAGTTTCCTATTGCCGAACGTCCAATACAGTGTATAAAGGACGAAGACGATAACCAAAAAATACTTCATATAAGACATCTAGATGAATGGTATAAAGAAAAAGAGATTGATTGGACAACACAGATACATAATTCATCTTTGGGGGATGATGATGCACCAACCGAAACAGAAGAAAAAATCATTTTTCAATCTATAAAACAGATGGAAAAACAGATTCTACACAAAATAGGTATTTTATATGGAAGAGATGTTCAGCGAGACTATTCATATGAGGTGGATCATCCAGCAAATAAAATCCGAATCATAAAATACATATTAGAATATATCAATATAGAACGCGAAACACTATTGAAACTAATAGATGAAACATATAACAAGATAAAGATAAAATAAAGATAAAATGAATATATAACTATGAAATTCGTTAATCTTTATGACCTTGTTCTCAAACAAATAGAAAATATATCTGAAATAAAACGGCAATATTTATTACTACTTGGAGAACTTACAACCGTTTCAGAAATCACAAATGAAGAATTTTTCAAAAATATTGTGGCAATACAGTCTATGGGACAAATAATTGTGGGTATAGAAGACGAAACCATTATATGTAGTGGAACAATCATAATTGAACCAAAAATTATACATGGAGGAAGACCTGCTGGTCATATAGAAGATATCGTGGTTCTCGAAAAATGGAGAAATAAAGGAATTGCAAAAGAATTATTAGAATATCTACAAAAAATAGCCATCCATAATAATTGTTACAAAATTATATTGGATTGTAATGAACGATTAGTATCATTCTATGAGAAATCAGGGTTCTCAAAAAAAGGCATTCAAATGTCTCAATATAAATAATTTTTACAAATATATATGTGTAAAAATTATCTATCAATATTAATTCAACTCTTCAATGTCATCTAGTGAAACAAAATCATCCGCGCCGTTTCTTTTATTCATATCAAATACATCTAATGTATCTAATGAAATATTGTCTGTATGAATTTTGATTTTATCATCTAGTTCATCGTCTTCCTCTAATTTTCTTTGTATAGCTCTTTCAGTACTAATCTCTTCTAATCGTTCAATTGTTTTTGGCGCATTTATTTTTTCCTCTTTATTATTTGAATCCAAAACGGAATCGTAATCATTGAATGTGAGACGAGTAATAACAGGTGAATCATCTATATTTTTTATAGAGGGGACTACAGAAGGGGTCTCTTCTTTTGGTTTGTCCTCCGATGGTTTGTCTTCCGATGGTTTGTCATCTGATTCTGATTTTTCTTCGCCTGATTCTAAGGTAGGCTCATCAATGTTCTCAATAACCACTTCTTCTTCAAGTTCGACAGATTCGTCCATATATGCTTTTATAATATCCTCTGTAGGAATACTTTCACGTATAGCGGTTAGAATACATTCTTGAATAATAATTTCTAATTCGCGACCATGTTTCTGTATTTGAAGTGGTGTTATATTTTTTTCAAATAAATATACATTTATATATACTTTTCGAGCAACATGAATATATACCTTGTGTAAAAAATTGTCCAATTTTGGAATAGCAATATCAATCTTTTTTTGACGATTTCCTACACGAATACATGTGAGAACCTTCAACTGAATTATATGAACACATGTGATCAAATCTTCTAAATAAGTACATCCACTCCTTTCAATAATTCGTTTTCGCTCTTCTTCAATGATAATAGCGTTCCATTTAGGAATACGAGAAAGTAGGTTTTGAAATGTCATCAAATATTTATTGAGTTCATCTGTATCTAAACAGAGTTTCCATGCTTCATTGAAAATAGAGCGGATTCCTTCACTGACCAATGGTGTAAGAATACTGACTAAACGACTACACCATTCATTTCGTGATTCATGCAAATTCGAGATTACAAAGTCGTCCATTTTACATAAACCCGATATTTTTCACCTCTTTGTTTTGACGCAAAAAAGAATAGTCTAAAATATATAACATCAACATTTTTTCACATCTATATTCTGATTTTATTTTATGAAATACGAGAACAATGGCCGATTTTTCCTTTTCTGAGAAAACAGAACATTCCTGTTTTATCCATTCAATAATATCTAAACAAGAATATCCAGATTCATATAAATCTCCAACTAACTTTACTAAATCTTTATGTGTTATAGAATTATTTATATCAAAACATGCGGACATTTTTTCACAAAGAAAATTCATTCGTTTTTTCTTCAAATCATTGAATAAATATTTTCTTTGAATTGTATGTTGATGTAAATTAATTGTTGTATTTTGAGAACCTACAGTTTCAGGAATATATATATCACAAAATCGAGATAAAATAGGATTCAATAATTTGTGTTTGTTCTCAACAATAATGAAGAATCGAGTATTAAAACTGAATAATTCAATACAACGACGCAGAGCGGATTGTGCGTCAATCGTCAAAAAATCAGCATTTAATAATACGATTGTTTTAAACATGACCCCGCAGTTGAATTGTATATTTGATTTTGCGAAAAATTTGAGCTCTTCGCGAATAAATTTAATACCTTTACCATGCGCACAGTTGACAAACATAATATTTGATTTCATTTTTTGCTTGTCATTACTATAAATATTGAATAAGAAATTATTTACAATGCTTCGCTTACCTGTGCCTGAAGGTCCATGAAAAATAATATGTGGTATTTTTTTAGAATATAAAAAAAAATCTAGTCTATTTTTTACTGTATTGAGAACAGGGTATGTTTCATGTTGCATAATAATATAATATGAATAAATAAGTCTATATGTATTTACACAAAATATAATAAATCGAGAGAACCTTTGGTAAATCGAGAGAACCTTTGGTAAATCGAGAGAACCTTTGGTAAATCGAGAGAACCTTCAGTCAAGTTTTTATTGGTATTTGTATTTGTATTCGCCACTTAGAAATTTGTCTCTGATATTGGAAAGATGTTTTTGGTTATCAGCGGATGTGTCACTATTATTATTTTTATCTGGATGATATTTTCGAGATAGCAATCGAAAAACACGGTTAACATTACCGCTTTGTTTACGTAATAATTCAGCGAACTCGTTTTTTAGCGAGATAACAAATGTGTCATCTTTTTCTAGCTGTTCTCTTGCTTGTTGTTCTTTTTCTGCCTCTTCTCTCGCCCTTTCCCATTGTTCTCTCATGAATTTCTCAAATTGTTCTTTCGCTTCTCTCGCTTCTTGTTCCAATTTTTCTGCTTGTAATTTGTTCCATTTATCCTTTTCTTCTTGTCTTCGAAGAGCTTCTTGCTGTTTACGTTCTGCTTCTTTTTGTTGTTTTTCTTTTTCGCGCTGTTGTTTTTCTTTTTCGCGCTGACGTTTTTGTTCCTTTAACATATGTCTTGCTTGTTGCTTCATCTTACATTCATCATCGGGCTGTTTATTTTGGCCACCATTCGTCAGATTAGAGTCTAAAATACTGGCCCATTTTTGCTTCATTTTAACTTTTTCTGCTTCTTCCGTAGTCAGGTTCTCTTTTTGCTCTAGTTGTGCTATTTCTCTGAGCTTTTTTTGAGCCTTTCGTTGTTCATTTTGAGTAGTCGTGGTATTATCCTCGATGTCAAGATGTCTATACATGTTCGATTTGCGTAGCATATTCAATTGGTACTGTCATATGCTATTATAATTGATTCACTATTTTAGATCAATTTTATGAGAACCTGATGTAAGCCTTATGAGAACTGATTGTAAACCGACTCATATAATATTTGAAATAATACATTGTAATTACAAATGAAGAATATTACAAGATAAATTTCAATAGTGAATCATTATTGAAAATAAAAACGATATACTCATACCATTGGGTCAATGGATATTTTTTATATGAAATTCGCATAATTATTGTATCAATTGAATATAATATTTATACATTATATATGAAAAAATTAATTACTGATAAATTTGCGGTTTGTATGCTTGTTATATTTTTAATTATTGTGGGGGTATATATTTTCACACTGTTTACTATTTTTTTGTATGATAAATATATTATAAGATTAAATGAATGTTTTTCTTCAAACAAAAAAATAACGATTGTTATTAATAGTCATAAAAACAATACATTTGCCTTGAATAAATTATTAGATAGTTTAAAAAAATGTAAGGAATATAATGATTATAATATTATCGTTTTTATTGGCGGATATTATGAAAACGCAAATTATAAAAGCAAAGTGATAAGTAACAATATAACATTTGTATATTGTAATCATAATTCTATTGATTTTACAGGTTTAATTTCTATAATGGAGTTTCTAGCAAAGAAAGATGAATATTATTTTTATTTACATGATACAACTGTTGTGGGTCCACAGTTTTTACAAAAAATAGGAGATATTGATATTACCAACGAAGATACATTACGTTTAAGACCGTCTGCTTCTATGAATATAGGCATTTATTCAAATAATATAATTCATCAATGTAGTCATATATTAAAAAAATTAAAAAATACAGATGATAGTAAAACACAATATTATAAAAAAAAAGGTGTAGAAGATGAAGACATTGTATTTACACCCTTGAAGATTTAAAACCGCACCTTTAATTATTTTTTATATTTTTTCTCAAAATAATATAGATGACTAAACATAAGACAGAAGATTATAAAATTTCTGCTGTTAAATATTACTTAAATAATGATAAAGGAGATGGATATAAGAAAACATGTAAAATATTTGATTGTAAAAAATCTACTTTACGAGATTGGATTAAAAGATACAATTCTTCTAAAAATCTAACAAGAAAAAACAGAAAACCAATTTCTTACAAGATTACTAAACCACAAGTGAAAACTGCTTTAGAATTATTGAAGAAAAACGAACAATTGACTATGAATGAATTAGCATTTGATATGAAACAAAAATATCCTACTTTTGATATTACGCCTCAACATTTAGGACATGTTATTAGAGATAATAACCAAACAAGAAAACGAACAAGACACGAGCATTTCCCAAAAGAAAGATATAAGAAACCAATTGATAAACAAACCGAAATGAATGTTTTTTATCAAAAAATAAAACATTATCCATTAAACAAAATAATTTGTTTAGATGAAACAAGTGTAGGTTCTGCGTTGCATCCTACTTATAGTCGTTGCTATTTGGGAAGAAGATGTAGAATAAAAACATCAAATCAATTTGTTTTTCGTAAATTTACATTATTAGTAGCAATAAGTAATTCAAAAATAGTAGGAAAAGAAATGTATGAAAAAGGTGGAATGACTGCTGAACGATTTGTAGAATTTTTACAGAAACATATTTTTCCGCATTATAAAGGATATTTGATAGTATTGGATAATGCGAAAAGTCATAATAATGAATTGATAAAAAATGCGATTACCAAAAGTGGTAATGAATATTTATTTGCGATACCTTATACACCTAAAACCAACAATCCAATAGAGGCATACTTTAATCAAATCAAAACTTATATGAAAAAGAATAGAAATGTTGAAAATTACGAACAATTAGAAAAGAATGTAGAAAATGCGATAGAAAAAGTAAAACCTGAAAATTATAAAAACTATTTTCAACACGCATACGGAATGAATGAAAAAATAGAATTTATAAGGAAACCATCTACAAGAAAAAGGAAATTAAAAATTTATAAATAATATACTTAAAATTTATTTGTGTATTTTAAGTATATTTACGATGCCTATGCGATTAAAAAGTGATTTATATAAAAAAGAACAGGAAGAGGTTATAGAAAAAATTATATCCATAATAGATTTGAAAAACAAGAATACATATACAATTTATGAATTAGATAAGAATGAAGAAATACAAAATAAAATCATGGAATTAATACCTGAAATAAGAAAATGGTTTTCATTTAATGGATTAAAAGCAGTTGGCGAACCAAGTAAAATAAAAAGACCTTGGTTAAGTATTATAAAAAATTTATTAAAATCAAAATATAATATTGAAAGTAAAGATTTTCAATTTACAGAAAACGGAAAATATATTAGAACACATATTTATAGTTTTGAATTAATATAATACATTAGAAAATCCATTCATATTCATTTTTAATATTACGAAAGTGTTTGTGTGTGTCTAAAATCATTTCTTTAAATGATTTATTATCACTTCTTAATTGTTCAATACCTATTCTATTTTTTATTTCTTCATAATTGTCAATTAAATTATCCAACCATTCTTTATATTTGATGATATCTCTGTTTATAAAATAATAAGCATTTTTAATGTGTCTTTCTTCATCGTCTTCAAAACCATGAGGCGTTAAACTTGTTGTGTTATATTCGGTTTCTATTGTGCAAGTAGAAACATATTTTTTATTATTATTTTCTGTTATAACTAATTTGGATTTATCTTTTTTTAATTTACTGAAAAACTCTTCTGTTTCTTTTTTAAGTTCTTCATATAATGATTTTATTTCATTTACTTTTTTATGATAAGTTTTTTTTGTATTAATAGGTGTGTTAATGTCAGTTATTGATTTTAATTCAAGCATTAACTCATTTATTAATTTTTCAGATAGTTCATCTTTTGAAATTTTGAAAAATTCTCTATTAGAATTTACACGATGACTTTTTATATGATTGTGAATTTGTTTTTCAAGTTTAGAACCCTCTGGTGTAATAATTACATATTCAACTATAAAAGGAGTAGGTATTCCTGATGTATGCAAATCATTTGCTCTTATATTGGGGTGTTCTCTCGTCCAACCAATTTTTAGCATGTCGGCAGGAAAAGACGGATTAGACATAACATAAACATATTGTTCTTTATTTTCATTCATTTTCATAATAGTATCGTTCATTTATAGTTATTGTTAAATAGATTTTATATAATTTTGTTTCAATTTTATATTTTATTCGTTAAATTACTTAAAAATAAAATATTTAGGAATATTATAAGGATGTCTATAAAAGAAAAACCACCTGACGATTTTTTCAAAGGAATTAAACTTTCCTTGAAAAGTGTCTTGAAACATCCTGATATAAATACACCGAAAATTACAAATGCCGTTATTCTTTGTAATAAAATAGTAATTAATGTTTTACTTTTTATGAAATTATATTTATTGAATTACTATGAAAAAAATAACACTTTACCAGTTATAGATAAGGTATTCGTAAATTCATGTATGAAAATTATGTGTAATGAAAAACCACAAGGCAGACCAGCAAAGAAAGAAATTAAAGAACTCAAAGATAATTTAACCGCTTTTTACAAAACCGATTTTGAACCGCTTATCCAAAAGGAAACACTTGAATATACACATATGAATACTATTTTGGATTATTTAACAATTGATATTCTTACCATGTATGAAAATAACATTAAAAATCATTTTGTTGAATATGTAGAACGATATGTAAATGTGGTTTGGAAAAAGAAATTTATTGTAAGCAAAATAAGAAAAATGAATATTACCAAAAAAGCAAAAGATACAAAAATAAACAAATTATGTAATCAGTTAAGAAAAATCAAAAATGATTTACTGAATGTTGAAACAACGCAATACAAATCTCATAATTCTTATCATACATGGATTAAACAACAAAAACAACATATTATACCAGTTAAAACATTCAAGAAAAATCTATATTATGATTTAATGTGTAGTCCTATGGATTATTTCCCTTGTATGATTAAAATGATGAAACAAGTAGAAAAAGAAGAACAAACAATTTGTAATGTATTTCCTATGCGTAATGAAATTATACCAAAACATATAAGATTAGATACAACTACATTAGTGCATCTTCTTATGACGAAAAAACAAGGAAACAAAAGCAAGTATTTAACAGAAGGAAATTTGAAACGAAATGAAAATAAAATTTGGGAATTCTTTTTTAGAACTGAACGCAAATGTTTCCATAAAAAACATTATGAATTTCACCATATGATAGAAACCGATGGAATTAGTTGCTCTTTGTTATTATTACGAAAAGATTTAATAGGAAAGAAACTACCGATGATGAAAAAAGGAATAAATAATGAAGAATATATTGATGAATTGAAAGATTATTCACAACTACAAAATAAAAAGATTGTATCCATAGACCCAGGAAAATGTGATTTAATTTATTGCGTAGATGCCGATAATAAAGAAGCGAATAAGTTTAGATATTCACAAGACCAAAGAAGAAAAGAAACAAAGAAAAAGAAGTATTCCAAAATACAATTAGAATTGAAAAAAGAGAAAATAAATGGGAAAACGATTATAGAATGGGAAACTGAATTATCAAAATTAAACAGAAAAACACTTAATATATCAAAATTTAAGGAATATATACAAAAGAAAAGTGAAATAAATGGTATGTTATTCAAGTTTTATGAAAAATATATTTTTAGAAAATTAAGATTACAAAGTTATAGAAATACCAAGAAAAGCGAACAAAAAATGTTAAACAATTTCAAACACATTTTTGGTAATGAAACAGAAGTTGTAGTTTGTTTTGGTGATTACGAACAGAAACAACAAATGAAATACAAGGAAGCAACCAAAGGAAAAGGAATGAGAACTTTGTTTAGAAAAGCAGGTTTTCAAACTTATTTAGTAGATGAATTTAGAACCAGTTGTAGATGTTCCAAATGTGAAATAGGTATTTGTGTGAAGAATATGGTAATGGAAAATCCAAGACCATATAAAACAGGAAACATTCTCGTCCATGGACTGATTTGTTGTAAGAACGGATGCGGTTATTGGAATAGAGATGTGAATGGAGCAACAAATATTTACAAAATTGCTTATAATGCGATAAATAATAAAGAAAGACCAAATTATTTATCAAGAAGCAATAACTCATCAGGGTTTTTAGAAGAATTCCCAAAATCAAAATTTACATGCCTTGAAATAGGCAAACCTTGAAGTTTCCTTTCATTTTATACAGAAAGGTGCGGTTTTAAATCTTCAAGGGTGTAAAAATGATAAAAACGCAAAGTTAATTTATAATAAGGATAATTTGGTTAATGTTTCTGAGCCGTATGATTATTATAATAATGGCGTGTTACGAATTGTTGAATATTATGATATAGATTTATATAAAATAAAAGCAAATTGGCATGTAAAAGATACATATGAATTAAAATTATAATTATGTATTATATATGAGTCTTCCACAAATAATAGGTCTTTCGTTAACTGAAATATTGGGCGATGTTGCATTAAAAGAATATGCAAACGATAAAGGCGAAATGTATTTAGGAATTGGCATTATTGGTTATATAGGTGTAGTTATTCTATTGATTATCAATCTACAAGGATCGACTATTTTGATGGTTAATAACGCATGGGATGGAACAAGTAGTTTGATTGAAAGTGTCTATGCTTATGTAGTATTAGGAGAAAGGTTTGATAACTATTTACAATATATCGGTGTATTTTCTATTATTATTGGTCTATATTTATTGAAAATACCTCATTCAAAAACCCATCCATTTCATATACCTAAAACATAATAAAAAGAGGACGCTTTATATTTATACATATGATAAATATAAAACAACAGATCCAACTCTTTATAATGAATGGTATGTATGTGCCATTTATTCATTATTTTCTATATTATTTCACAAATGACGTTTTTCTTTCCACAGTTATATCTATGAAACTATATCCAGCAAATTATTTCTATTGGTTTGAAGGATCCTATAATTATTTACCACATCCATATAACGCACTAAAACAATTTGTAAGATTTACAGATAGCGGTCACATAGCATCCTATATATATTATTTTAATCCAGACTTTTTGCCAATTGCATACAACGTCCATTTTATAATTACATTTGGCTATTGGATAGGTAAAGTATTATTTGGCATAAAAGATTCAGATTGCATTGAGAACAATAATATAATACAATGGTATGAACGCGTTTGGTCATGTGCTAGTCATAGCGTTCCTTATGCGTTATTTATCAATGAAATTGTATCACAAAATAAATGCTATATATATTTTACGAGTAGTGATTTATTGTATTCATATTTATGGTTGTATATATGGTTTGGGTTTATATATTTACCTTGGCGTTTCATTACAAATGATCCAGTATATACTATTCTTGCAGACGAAACACCTCTAAAACAAAAAATACAATTTATTTCTACTATTCACTTATTATTTGTTATTGCGAATACAACAGGCTATATTATACATAATATACATAACACATATGGATAATCAATAGAGATACAACACTATAAAAACTATTTATTTATCATTTTCATCAATTTTTATTAAACATATGTTATTGCTAATAGGCATATTTTTTATGATATGTGTTTCTGAACCGTCTACAGAATTCACTACAATCACATCATTTACAATACGTTTTTTTGCTGCTCTGTGTTCGTATCCAGAGACTCTCTCTCGTTCAATTGTATCCCATGTATTTTGAAGAATCGGTAAAGCAGCAGCAAACCAATCCGTATTTCTTTCAATCGTTGATAAATGAATTTCATCCAAATACCAATATATTTTTGTATATACAGCGAACTCTGGCAGTTCCTCTTTACATAAGGATATCCATTCATTCATTGCGTTTTCGTTCAATGAAATATCTAGTGGCATGTATTTATAAACCGGAACATTTGACTTGCCATCTTTTGGTACAAAATATAAGATTAATCCGCGCATCATTTCATTATCCTCTTCTTGAAAGAATTCTTCTTCCGATGAATACTCTTTGAATCGTGTTTCCACAAAATCGCAAAAATCTAAATTACAACATTCTAATTGAGCTTGTATTTGAATCCAATATGCTTCACTAGGAATGCCATTCATTTCTCTGTTATAAATATTTTTTATTTCTAACATACGACCAAATAGAGGAGACTCAATATTTGTGACGATTCCATCAGGTGAAGCACCTAAAAACGGATATGTTTCATGTTGGATACAGCCAAACTCTTCTATTTTTGCTCCAGTCATTTTTTCATATATTAAAGCAGTAAGTGGTTCATACTTGACCCCCCAATGAAGAGAATTGTCTGTATTGACCCATTTGTTTTCTGTATATCCAAAGTCCAATGGTTTACATTTTTCATAAATCAACCGATTTTTCTGAGACTCTGTATTCAATGCTTGCCAAAGATTGCTCGCCGTCATCATATTATATCTACGTTGATACCATTCAGGTGTTCGTTGTCTTGGCGACTCTTCATTTAATTTTCGCAAATGGTCTATTTTATTTTGTATATCTGTTAGAACCGTTTGTTCTTCTAGACCGTAGTAATCACAAAGATAATTACAATTACAGTGGTCCATAGATCTCACTTGAATGTTGCTATATTGACAATGAATGTCAACTAGCTTCGATATAGAATCATAGTCACTATCTTTACAAATTTCTGCATCTAGCAAATTTTGAAACATAATATGTGTTACATCTTCAGCCATTTCTTTATGAAAATCTGGCTTTGCCATTTTCAACACTTCTGAACTCTGATATTCTTCTATGAGGTCGTCAATGCTTGTGACTAAATCATGAAATTCATCTTTTGAAAAATATTCGTAAAACGGTGTTATATACGATTCTTCTGAAGATGATTTTTCCGAGGATGATTTTTCCGATGATGATTTTTCGACTTCGACCTCATAATCGGCATCAACTTCATTCGCATGTACAAATTCAATGGATTCGTCAGACATTATTTTAATATATAGATTAGTATAATGTTTATATATGTTTCAATTTTATAGATTATTTGATATATCTATTTTCATCTTTTCGCTTATTCTTTTTGGCGTTAATGATTTTATAGTGGAAACGTGCTTTGTATCTAAATTTTTTAATGTAAAATTGCGATTTGTTGAGTTAAATGTTAAAGCAGGAATAGAAAGAATGATGCCTTTTTCTTTGTCATAGTTTACATCTTTCGTTTTTTGTAATTTGTTTTTATCTAGAGATTCATTGAAAAATAATTTCAGGTGCTTGATTTCCTTTATAGGAATATTATGTTCTTTTCCATATTTCTCTGAGAAAATATGAAGCTTTTGAATTTTCACTGTCTTATCCAATTTATTCCATGCTTCGCTTTTATTTGTTATCTTTTCATTTTCTAATATATTGTCAATCGCAAAATAAGATGATTCTGCAGTATCCGAATTGGTTATAATATTTTTATATTTGGCGTTCTCGCAAACAGTGCTAGGTTTACTCGAAGTCGGTGTTTCAGTAGATACATTTTGAGTTGATGTAAACATAATGTTATGATGATGTCTTTATATTATATAATAAATATTGTTTATCTTCTTTTTTCATAAGTATATATTATTGTGTTAGTTATTATTACTTAATCATGATGACGTTATTTTATAGCTAGCATCAGTTGTTGGTTATTGGTTATTGGTTATTGGTTATTGGTTATTGGTTATTGGTTGTTGGTTGTAAGACAATTATACTTTTGTCATATACAGTTCGTTCAGGTTTTGGTGGTCGTATTCATCTAATGGGTACCTAGGCCAATAACATATTAATGAATGAATCGGTGAATAGTTTTTCTAATCCTTTATTTTCTTGAGATTGTGGTTGTGATGAGGATGGTACCGACGATAACATATTAATGAATGAATCGGTGAATAGTTTTTCTAATCCTTTATTTTCTTGAGATTGTGGTTGTGATGAGGATGGTACCGACGATAACATATTAATGAATGAATCGGTGAATAGTTTTTCTAATCCTTTATTTTCTTGAGATTGTGGTTGTGATGAGGATGGTACCGACGATAACATATTAATGAATGAATCGGTGAATAGTTTTTCTAATCCTTTATTTTCTTGAGATTGTGGTTGTGATTGTGGTGGTGGTGGTGTTTGTGATTGTGGTGGTGGTGGTGTTTGTGATTGTGGTGGTGGTTGTGTTTGTGATTGTGATTGTTGTGAAGTTGATGATGCTAATTGACCATAAATGATATTGTTCAATTCTTTAATTAATTCATTTATCATACTTGTATTATTTGCGTTATAAGTAATTGTATTAGAACCTTTTTTGAACATTAATAAAAATCCAGTAATAGATTGAGGATTAGTAACATTATTATTTGACGATAGACCATTTGATATCGCGGTTGCTACTGCTTCAGGTAGGTCATCTGTTTTTCCTGAAGATGTTGTATTTGATAATGAAGTTGATACTGCAGCTGCTACTGCTTCAGGTAGGTCATCTGTTTTTCCTGAAGATGTTGTATTTGATAATGAAGTTGATACTGCTGTTGCTATTGCTTCAGGTAGACCATTTTTTTGTATGACTAGTGGTTGAGTTGATTCTGATAATGATTTTGATATAGTGGTTGATATTATGCTAGATAAGTTATCTTGGTGTGATTGTTCTGTCGCTAATGAAGTTGATACTGCAGCTGCTACTGCTTCAGGTAGGTCATCTGTTTTTCCTGAAAATGTTGTATTTGATAATGAAGTTGATACTGCTGTTGCTATTGCTTCAGGTAGTCCATTTTTCTGTATGACTTGTGGGGATGATAATGTTTTATTTTGTTGTACTGATGTTGCTGGTGCTATTACATTAGATAATATGTTATCTTGTTGTTCTGTCACTAATGATGATGATACTGTAGCTGCTACTGCTTCAGGTAGGTCATCTGTTTTTCCTGAAGATGTTGTATTTGATAATGAAGTTGATACTGCTGTTGCTATTGCTTCAGGTAGACCATTTTTCTGTATGACTTGTGGTAATGATACTTGACCTTGTTGTAATGATGTTGATATTGCAGCTGCTAGTATAGTAGGTAGATCATTGTCTTTTTTATCAGATACTGAATCTAAATTATTAGAAATTGGTGGTGAAGTTGATAACGTATGTGATACTGCAGATGCTATTGTACTAGATAGATCATTAACTTTTTTATCAGATACTAATTCTGAATTGGATAATAAAGTATTAGATATTGCATTTGCTACTGTATTAGATAGCTCATTTTTTTCTGCTTCTGCTTTTGCTTTTGCTTTTGCTTTTGCTTCTGCTTCTGCTTCTGCTTTTGCTTTTGCTTCTGCTTCTGCTTCTGCTTTTGCTTTTGCTTCTGCTGATGTTGCTGGTGCTGCTGCTTCTGCTGATGTTGCTGGTGCTGCTGCTGGTGGTAGTAGTGGTAGTCGTGGTGTTAGTTCCATTGCTTCTTTTAATTCCATTATTTCTTGTATTTTTATTGCTTTTTGTATTTTCATTGCTTCTTGTAATTCCATTGCTTGTATTAATTTCGTTGCTTCGCGAATATCTGCTCGTTGTTTTATATCATCATTCAAACGACCACTATTCCAACTAGTAATCGATGGTAACGATGTATTATATACTAATGGAGAATCGATTTGTTGATTATTAATATCAGAATTAGTGCTATCATCAACAGTCGTATTATCAGATTTTCTAAGCGCCTCATTAAATAACTCTTTCGCTCTTGCCAATAAGGCTGTCTTCAATGTATCAGAAATTTCGGTGCCCTGACCTCCTTTCATTAATCTAGATACACCTAGACCTTTTCCCACATAATTCGAAACCGTAGTTGTTGTTTTATCAACAAATTTGGTCCTTTTACTTTTCAATAAGCCTTTCAAATATTTATTTTTAATCTGTATTGCCATAATTATTTATAATAACCCTATAAATAAATACGATAAAACCACCCCTAAATATATGGTATATAATTAAATTTACTTGTTTCATAAACAGTTACTTTAAAAGTATCATTATATCCTTCTACATATACCATATCTCCATTCATAATAGAATCACAACCATATTCGCCAGAACAGCTTCTACCTTTTACCGAAATAGGAAGCTTTGTATTCATGTTTCCAGTATTTGAAATAGTATAATACTGCCATTTATCTAATCCAGATACTAGTCTACGACCCATTAATGGTAAAATCATATCACTGCCATTTGCTCGTGTTAAAATACCCAATTGAGAATAATCTAAACTTAGACCACGCGTTTCAATATTTACAGGGATTCCTCGATTAATCGGAACATGCACCTGTGGAATAGCGGGTAATCCACGTATATCTCCTGAGTCGCTTGGAAAATAAGTTCCGTCTGTTCTATAAGGAGGCCCATATGGATCCATGATAACCTGTGGTGAAGTTCCGTGAACAACCTGTGGTGAAGTTCCGCGAATAGGCATTGTCTGGTAAACAACAACATTTTTTTCAGATGCTTTTACAATAAAAACATAATACATATATGCTAAAACAATAAATACAAATAATAAAAAAGCTAGTGTCATATTTTCAATACAAAACGCACCAGGAATACATTTTTTCGCCATTATATAATATATTTATATAATATATAATATATAATGTCTGCATCTGCTTCTGATTCTAGCTATATGAAATGGCAAATTACTATTTTCTCTGCGTTTATTTTTCTTATAGTGATTCACCCCTATACATATAAATTCACACAAAAAATCTTAGGTGGTCTTTTAGGTAAAATTGCCGAAGCCAATGGCTGCCCAACGACACGTGGTTTAATCCTCCATACATTAGTATATATATTGCTAGTTAGAGGATCAATGGAACTAAAATTGTTTTCATAATCAATCCTAAAATGGGTTTGTAAGAGTCTTTAAAAACGCATTACATTTATCCATTGGAAAACTTTTTAATTTAGCTAATTTGAAATTGCTTGATCCATAACATGATTCCATTACTGAATTCGGAAAATGAAAAATATGAAACCCTAGGTTTAAACTAGATGAATCATTCGTAATAGATTTATCTGAATTTTTGTTATTTATATCAATCTCTTTTTGTACATCAATTATTTTATCTCTATTGTTAGTATCTTTATACTTAAAATCGCCAAACTCTATTTCAACTTCATTCTTTTTATTCATTGCAACATATTGATCAAGGAAATAGTTTTTAACGGGTCCGTGAATATAATAGTCAATATCATTGAAAAAATTCCATACTTTATGTTCTCCTTTTACAATACCCATATTCAAAAAATAATCAAGTATCCAAAATAAAAATCGAAATGGTAAATACATTGTCCATGTTACAATATCTATAATATACCATATAAAACATTTTGGAAAATTAGCAATTCTAGTAGACATAACTATAGCAAATCGAATGACCCATGGAAATAACCCGGCTTCAATAAACTTGTCTGTTTTTTTACCAGTATTAAACGCAGTGGGTGGCCATGGTTTAAACAACCATGGAAGAAATTCTTTAAAAATCCAATTCAATATACTCCATATCATATCAAAAAACGCAAAAATACATTTACCCAAAGTAACGAATAATGTAAAAAAAGCCAGTAATTTTAATTTTGAGAAAATACCAGTAATAGTACCATATGAACTTTGAACTGCGCCTATTGTTGATTGTATAAGCCCAATATTACTTACAATAAAGTTATAAATACCGGTAAACATCATACCAAAATCTAATGGACCAAGAATCATTATATATTATATAATACAAATATATAATATAGGCCATATCCATACACAAAATCTATTCATCTGAAACACTGGAAGCACCTTTAACAATGGCCATATTCTTAGTAATACCTTGTAATGTATCTAAAAGGGGTTTATACTTATTCATGCTTTTCAAAATTTTTTCTTGTGATAAAATCATTTTTTCAGTTTTTGCCATTTCCTTATCTTCATCGCTAGTATAAATTACATTTTTATCTTGACTGAATTTTTCCTTATTTGATCCTTCAGTTGTCTCTACAGATAATGATTCTGATTCTGATTCTGATTTTTTATCTGACTTTTTAGCTGGTTCTGTATCTACTTCGGCTTCATCGGTCATTCCTTCAACACCAGCTTTTGCGCCATATTTGATTATATTTGACAATGCCACCGCAATGAATAATATCACAATCATATTTTTACTAAAAAATGAAGTTATAAATCCAATGAGAACAAAAATAGAGACTGAATAATAATCGCGCGTATATCCCAAAGATAAGAGATTTCCTAGAGCGATTATAAAAATCAAATATAAAACATATCTATTATGTAAAATCGCGTTTTTCTTTGACCCTTTCATTATACTTTATAATAATATTTTATCCATGGCTAAATGTCTTCTACATAATTATTCGGTATATGTTCTCCTGCATATATATCTAATACCTCTTTCACAACTTCCTCTCTTTGTATATCATCTTTTTCAAACTGAAAACTAGTAATACTAGATGATCGTTTCCCCTTGAATCTATTCAAAAAGTCTTCCAACCCATTGACTTCATTCGGTTTATCAAATTGTTCTAAATCACCTGTAATGATTAATCTGCTATTTTCACCTAATCGCGTTAATAACATCTTCATTTGCGAAATAGTTGAATTCTGCATTTCATCAGCAACGATCCACGTATTTTTAAAAGTTCTGCCTCGCATAAAACCTAAAGGTGAAATTTCAATGATTTTATCCTCCATATGTTGTTTTACTTCATTCGGCGTTACAAATTGATATAAAACATCATAAATTGGTCTAACCCATGGTGCCATTTTTTCTTCTAATGTTCCTGGTAAATACCCCAAGTCTTCATCGACACTGACCGAAGGTCGTGTAAAAACGAGTCGTTCCACATTTCCTAATAAAAAATTGCGCACACCAAATTCAGTCGCAAAAAGCGTTTTCCCTGTTCCAGCGGGTCCGCTTACGACAATGATTTTCTTAGACTTTTGCTTCAACATACTTACATATTGTTCTTGGTGTCGATTTTTCGGAACCGTAAATTTGTTCTCAAAGGCATTTTTCTCTTTTGCTGATAAATACTGGAAATTTTCAACGACTTGTTTTTTGCAGTAAGTTTTTTCGCTTTCTTTTTCAATGCCTAGATCATCGTAATATATATTGATTAATTCTTTTTGTGATGCTTTGCGAGGTTTCCTTTGCTTTTTTTTTGGTTCGCATGAAACGGTAATAACATCATTAGTAGGTTCTTTCATTTTATATTACATAGTTATTTTATATTTCATATAAAATATTATGGTGGTGGCTATTTCATGTAAAAAGTAATTTATCTACACCAGTTCTCACGCAAAACATTCGATGAGCAATAATTCCTGAAATAAATAAAACCGCTAAAGTTAACCATATATTATAGCCTGTAAAATACGAAATTAACAAACCGATTATGATAACTACTGCAGTATCATATATGGCTATATCCAAAATGCGGTATTTTCTTAGGCCCTCGCCTGGTTTTCCAAAAAGATTCTTGTATTTACATAAACCGGAAGCCATGTTCAATGTGATATATTATACAAATATTTTATCATTCGTGCGTTAAAGAGTTTATGTGGAAAAAAATGGATATAAAAATATGCCGTATATATTATTTAGGAATGTCAGAAGTTATAGTAAAAGACCCACTATTAACACCGAACGATTCACGTTATGTTATGTTTCCAATACAGGACAATGACATATGGAAAATGTATAAAAAACAAGTAGATTGTTTTTGGGTTCCTCAAGAAATTGACTTCTCTAAAGATCTGGTAGATTGGAATGATAAATTAAACAACGATGAAAGATTTTTTATAAGTATGGTTCTTGCGTTTTTTGCCTCATCAGATGGCATTATAACTGAGAACCTAGCCGTAAGGTTTATTGGTGATGTTCAATTAGCTGAAGCACGTGCTTTTTATGGATTTCAAATAGCCATGGAGAATATACATTCTGAAACATATAGTATCATGATAGACACTTATATTAAAGATAAGGATCACCAAAATAAACTATTTAATTCTCTTGATAATTTTCCATGTATTGCGAAAAAAGCAACATGGGCCAAAAGATGGATTACAGATAATCGAAGTTCATTTGCTGCGCGACTTGTTGCCTTTGCTGTAGTAGAAGGCATATTTTTTAGCGCTTCTTTTGCGTCTATTTATTGGTTAAAAAAACGTGGATTTTTACCAGGTTTAACTTTTTCTAATGAGTTGATTAGTCGCGATGAAGCTATGCATTGTGAATTTGCTGTTTTATTATATAGTAAATTACATAAAAAATTACAAAAAAAGAGAATCTACGAAATTGTTCAAGAAGCAGTAGAGATCGAAAAAGAGTTTATAACTGACGCAATTCCATGTCGTCTTATCGGAATGAACGCAAAATTGATGTGTCAATATATCGAGTTTGTTGCAGATAGACTTTGTCTTCAACTTGGATATGATAAAATATACAATTCAACAAATCCATTTGATTTTATGGAACTCATTAGTATTGAATCGAAAGTGAATTTTTTCGAACGCACGAATTCAGAGTATGCTCTTGCAAATAAAACCGTAGACAAAGATATTTTTGATGAATCAATTGATTTTTGAAGCACGATTGATAAAAGATAATAATATAAAACGAAATCTCTGTATATAATATGCTAACCTCATTCCAAGAAAAGATTCATAATTTACCAAACGAAGTTCAGCACCATATTCTCTCTTATACATATTGTCCTAAACCGTCCGATTTACTCATTGATATCCGTAATAATGTTGAAACGTATAATGTTCTATATGATTATGTCGACCATTTAGAATTTATTGGCAGACATTATTTTATTACAGCGGAAGACGAAGTTCATAACGAAATTCTAAATTTTATTTTTTATAATTTATATGATGGTCGTATGGAAACAGTCGGTAATCTATTTTGGAAACGTTCGCCCGCTTTTTTTCAAATATCGAAACGGCGACCTCATTTATCCATTGACAAGATTTGTTATCGTTTATTAGAACGTTTATATGTATATCCAATCAATACTCAAATAAGGATTCTATGGGGTCTGTTGTTTCCACATGAGAGAGACGTTTTTATTAAGCTATACAGTACAGAATATTATGATACTGGAGCATCTGATAGTGATAGTGACAGCGAGATTGAGTTCGATGACGACTTTGATTTTTAGATAAAGATAAAAATAAAAATAAAAATACAAATACAAATACAAATATAATATTGTAAATACAAAAATACAATACTAATATCACAGCATAATCATGTGGGTATTTAGTAATTATATATATGATAATTATATATGTCTGATTGTCATTGCGATCGTTGTTATGAAAAGACGAAACGAATAAAACGCAGACCATGTGATTGTGATCGTTGTTATGAAAAGACGAAACGAATAACCCGCGTAGCATGCGGATGTGATCATTGTTATGAAAAAAAGCGGCAAGAAAATCATGACTGTCAATGTAATAAATGCAGAAAACCATGTAGATATATTTGCGAAGAAGATATAGAATGCTGTAAACGATGTTGCGTCCAACGACGTAGTTGTTGCAATGAAGAACCTGTGAATGAGAAAGTTTCTAATACATCCGAACCATGTAAACCTGAAAATAAAAATGAAAAAATAATAGTGATAGTAACATAAAAATAATTACAAATACTACAGTTGTAATTATTTTATTATAATTCTAAATTATTCGCACGATAAATGGGTTGTTTAGAATAAAATTAAAAAAATGGTGGAAAACATTATATGTGATTTTTATATAGATGAGTAACTCCGAATGTTATAGTTCTAGTAATATGTCTGATTCTTGTTCTGATTCTTCGAGTGAAGAATATAATATAAAACATAAGCCTGATCGAACCTGTAAACCCGATCGAACCTGTAAACCCGAGAGAAGCTGTAACCCCAATCGAACCTGTAAACCCAATCGAACCTGTAAACCCGATCGAAGTTGTACACCTAATAGGAGTCGTAAACCTGAACGAATCTGTACACCTAATAGAAGGTATAAACCTGATCCAAGATGTAAACCTGACAGAAACTGTAAAATCGAAAAATGTCATAACGGAAAAGATGGTAAAGATGGAAAACATGGTTTAGATGGGCGTGATGGTAAGGATGGAGAAAATGGTAAAGATGGTAAATGTGGTAGAGACGGAAAAGATGGCCGTGATGGTAAAGACGGTAAGGATGGTGAAGATGGCGAAGATGGTAGAGATGGTCGCGATGGTAAAGATGGAAAGGATGGCGAAAATGGGCAAGATGGAAAGGATGGTGAGGACGGGCGCGATGGACGAAATGGTAAGGATGGTAGAGATGGAAATGATGGTAAGGACGGTAAAGATGGTGAAGATGGCCAAGATGGGGAAGATGGTCAAGATGGTGAAGACGGGAAAGATGGAAAGGACGGTAAAGACGGAAAAGATGGATACGATGGATGTGATGGAGAAAAAGGTAAAAAAGGAGATAAAGGATGTCCTGGTGAAAAAGGTTGCCCTGGTGAAAGGGGTCATCGAGGTCCGCCTGGATCTGATGGATGTCCTGGAGAAAAAGGTGAAAAAGGTAAAACCGGTCCTCAAGGTATTACGGGTATTCCGGGTATTCCGGGTTTTACTGGTCCTCAAGGTATTCCTGGTTTTACTGGTCCTATAGGTATTCAAGGTATTCCTGGTTTTACTGGTCCTCAAGGTATTCCGGGTATTCCGGGTTTTACTGGTCCTCAAGGTATTCCGGGTATTCCGGGTTTTACTGGTCCTCAAGGTATTCCTGGTTTTACTGGTCCTATAGGTATTCCTGGTTTTACTGGTCCTCAAGGTATTCCGGGTTTTACTGGTCCTGTAGGTATTCCTGGTATTCCGGGTATTCCGGGTTTTACTGGTCCTCAAGGTATTCCGGGTATTCCAGGTTTTACTGGTCCTATAGGTATTCCGGGCATTCCAGGCATTCCAGGTATTCCAGGTCCTCAAGGTATTCAAGGTATTCAAGGTATTCCAGGTATTCCAGGTATTATCGGAAGTCAACCAATATCTTTTTTTCCACCTACTCAACCACAAGTATGCGGCAATGGATTGGATTGGGACGGTGTGGAAGCATTAGACGGTAATAATAAAACAGGTAATACCTATTATGTTGGTGTAAATATACCAAATCCATCAACCTATTCAATGACGCCGGCAATAAACAGTTTCACACAATCCATTGCAGAATATACATATAACGGCACATCATCATTAACAATGTCAAATTTTAATATAACCGCAACCCTTAATGGAGAACCTTCATTAGCGGACGCAGTTGGTTATACATACTATTTATTAATAAACAATATTGTAAAATCAATCATTATATTAGACTCATCAATCAGTCCTCAAATCGGAAGTGATATAGCTTTATTCATTATAAATCCTGGTGATAAAATAGTTATTCGAGCTGTATTAAATCCAGGCGCAAAAAAAGCAGATGATCCAGATGATATTTTATTTGAATGGTGTGCAAATATTGCATAATAATATAATAAATATATTTTATTTATTATATTGTATTATAAACTCTCATATTTCATGGGTCTTCCACTACCATCATCATAAATATGTAAATTGCCCAATAAATTTGCGTCATTATTATATATCAATTGATTTTCTACAGATACATACGGCATTCTAACCGCTTTTTTCAGTGCATTATATACGCCATTCACATTATATATTTTGGACTCACTTAATGATAAGTTTTCAAGTGTTCCAAACATTTTATATTCTTTTTTTATTCCTACACCATATACCATTTTATTTAGAATTTTATTTGTTTCTATAAACGTTTTACTTGATGGTTTCCCAAGAATGGAAAACGTAGTATTTATACCTGTTTTTACTGTATCTAATAATCGCAAATCATGGCTTTCATTTTTCTTTGAAGAACTTATGTGATAGGGTCTAACCAAGAAAATCCATAATTGGCTCCACATTGTGGGTTACAGTTATTTACGGTACAAATCTTGTCGTATATTTTTTTAGAATTCACATTTCCATTATCAAAAAACGAACGACCATAATCGATGATTTTCACAATATATGGCAAATAAAAATGAATGACGGTTCCATCCGATTGATGATAATTATATTTGATATATTTTCCTTTTACTGGTTCATATATTAGCACATTACCGCTATGTAAATCATAATGCGTAAAGGTTTTAGATATGGCGGATAATGCCTGATAAACAATAAATAAAACATATAATAGACATTCTTTTATGAAGAGTTGTGAATATAAATAAGTCGATAAATCTTTTACGTCTTTAATATGTTGTATTAGAAGAGACGCGTATTTTGATTCTTTACATGCTTTCGAATAATCGACCGAGTTTTGTATTTTCAATTGTTTCAAAATAGTTTTTTCTATTGGTTCCGCGCCTTTCATTTGTTGCCAACTTGCTTCATTGTCATAGAAATAGAGACCGTATGTTTGTATGAAACATGGAAATTGTTTCATGATACGATTTACATATTTGATTCCAACTAAATATTCATATACTAAATTATCAGCGTTTATATTTTGCGAAGATTTCAAAATAGCGTGTGCCTTGTAGCCTTGTTTTTCATATGCGATTTCTTTGACAAATCCGTTTGCGGAAACCGCACCTAAACGTTTTATTGGAGAAATTACATTGTCAAAATTCGTGAACCCATTGAAAAAATGGGTGAGTTCATCGGCTTTTTGACCGAACGCAATACACACTCCGGAATCAGAACAAATGGTTTGTAAAAATTTGCCGGAACGTTTGATCATTTCGCCGATTTTGGCTTTTGCATAATTGGCCACTTCGGATTTTTTGATTCTGCGTGTGACATTACATTTTGGTTTATTCATTTTATATTTGTGAGAAATACGACAATATTCCAATTTTGATCCACTAATATATTTACATCTGGGTGGATTACATTCTGTTTTTTCGAATTTTTTACATGTTGAAAAACATTTGTCTTTATACGGCATATAATATAATTGTATATTATATTTGCTTTGATACTTTAAGGTGTTAAAAAAGTTTTATTACTAAAAGTGGTTCTTTGACTCGTATTTGCATCATCCGGCCAAGCATAATTTAAATATATATTGCCGGTTCCCGAATTATTTCCATAAATGACGCGAAAATTATAGGGCGTCTGAGCCCCATTAAGATTCATTATTGCACTAGTTTTAAGTGTCATCCCGTGTGTTCCACCATTGTTTACATCTGCGTTGGTTGAAGTTGGTGTTCCGGTATAACCAAGCCATAGATAGCTACCATCATCTGAAGTAGTAGAAAATGTCCATTGACCACCGTGATTTGATTTAAAATATCCTGACCATACAATTGTATATGGTGAGTCAGTTTCTTTTTTTTGCTGATTTGAAGCATCATATATACTTTGGAAATCGCTAATTACACGACCATGATATACAGGAGTATTAGTACTATCATATGTTAGATTGGTATTAAAGTATCCATCGTATATCTTCATAGATAAACCAACTGTATTTCCTTTATCGGCATATATATTTTGCAAATCTACAGTTTTATTTTTAAAATACGTTGTAGTTGTAATAGGAATTTCACCAATATCTTTTGACATATAAGCTATATCTTTTCCATTCTCTCTAAATCCACCAGTGGTGCTCTGTACAAGATCACTTGCATCTAAAAAATAGTTCTTTATATTTACTCCTTTTACATAAAATCCAGACATATTTAATTATATTATAGTATATATTATAGTATAATTATAAAATATATATTACAACACCCGAAAACATTATGCAAAATATTTTATACATTTTGTGTTGTTGTATGATATGAAAATAATCTCGTATGATAATTGTATCGCATTTCTAATGGTATTGAAAAATATAAATATATAAATGATTTGTCATAAAAAGGATATTTCTTACCATCTTCGAATACAGTTTGCTGTATGTTTTCTCGAATTTTATAATCATACTCAAGCATATTATTAACACTCGTTGGGTCAACAAAATAATGAACGGGTGAAAAATAAATGTTCTCATCATTCGTAATATTGCATACCTCCACATCATATTGTATATTTTCGCGAACATCTATCTGTGAAAAAAGCTTTTCTACCACCCCGTTTGCGACTTCATTCGTGGTATGCATCATTTTTAAAATAATTGTTCTCATACATTCAGATAACTTATATAATGATATGCTTACATGCGAAGTTATTATACTTGTTGGAACTAAAAAATATGGTTTATTCGCAATGGATGTTAATAACCATTCAGCAGACACTTGATGTCCTAATTCGTATCGCGAATATGACCCTGGACATAATATATGTTCTCTATATTTATCAGGCATACATTGTGTATCCGTAAATAAAATGGTTGACCTGTATGTAAAACAATAAAACGGAATAATACCAAAGTTGTCCTTTACAATATATACATTTGAAATAATGTTCTCATAATAATAATCAAATAAAATAAATGAAAATACTCCATCTAGTATTTTTAATGTATATTCCATGCCATATGTTTTATATAATTGTATAATCACGAACTCCACCGAACTATCTACTGGTAACCCCATCGTTGTTTTCAATATTTGTAAATTATATATTTCACCCTTTAAAAATATCTTTATATCAGAATATATAGAAATATTTGATTTATTCATCATAATATTTAATCCACGTAATGATAGTCCTTCAACTATGTTTGAATCTGATTCTGTATATGAATTCGGGTTTAATATACAATATGTTCTCATTTATCTAACTTGACACATCATCTTTATGTTTTTTTAGCCAAGTTAAAATATATATATTTATTATAATATGTTTTCGGCAATACATTCGTCTGCTTTAGGAAACTCAAAAAATAATTGTGCTAAAGGTAATCCGTATTATCAATCAAAAACAAATACAATGGATGTTTCTTTTCACCCTGTTTTAAATACTACCGGATCAATTAATTATGTTCCTCTTGTAGAAGATGACTCTGCGAAGAAAAAATCAAATAATTTTATTTTACCAACAACGTCAATATTTGATGACTATGAGTCTGATTCTGACGACGGTATCGACATGTTTGATCTAAGTAATGATTATGTAAAAACTTTTTATATTGGTTCCATTACTGTAGTTGGACTATATATTTTATATCGCATTATAGATCGAAGATAGAATTTTGGAAATAGGAGAACCGGAAACCGGAAACAAGAGAACAATTATATCTTAAATCGACTATATACTTGTAATGCAACGAGACCACCAAATACTTGAGCTAAGATATACGGAATAATTTCATTTACTTCTAATTTTCCAGCAGTTGCCATAACAATAGTTACCGCTGGGTTAATATGACCACCCGAAATATTTGCAGTTAGTAATATTACAAGAGCTAAAGCAGCACCGATTGCTAATGGGTTTCCGGTAGCTACAATAACATAAACAAAGAACAACGTTCCAAGAAATTCTGCTAAATAAGAATACATAACTATATTGTATACTGTGAAAAAAAGATAAAATTGATTGATATTTACATATTTTATAGATATCATTCTACAAGCATGTTTATGATTATTGTTCTCTTGATTGTCTATTATGTGTGTATGAATAATATGATACAAATAAATATAAAGAATCGCCAAACACTTCAACAAATGGTCGAGTATAATAAAACGATTCAAGAACTCAATAATGAAGTATATGAATTACGCGCAAGATGTATTATACACCCTGAATATCAAATGGATCATATCTATCTGATTGATCAACTTCAATAAAAAACGGGCGCACCGGCGTATTTATGGGTTACTGCAGGCGGAACAATAGACCCACCAGAACGAACTCGATGTTTTGCGTCTCTTACATCATTTCCAGGCTTTATATTTGTAAAACTCATTGGAACGCCTGTTTGATTCAATGAATTTACACCAGTTGCGTTTATTCTACGTTTAGATGTAATATTAGAAGAATCTCTATTTCCACCAATCCATTTTTTATTTGTTTTTGCAACAATTTCAGTTGCAGATGTGAATGAATGATAAGATACGCCGAGTGACCATTTTTTAAGATTGGTTGAAGGAATCATTGTAACTGGTCTTGTTATTTGCGTTTGTCTTACAAATGTATGTCTGTTCATGCTAAATGCGTTCTCATTATTAGATGTAATATCTTTTTGAGGCATTGCTTTTGGTGCTTTCAAAATACCATTGTTTATATCATTAATTGCTAAAAAACGATATGTTCCTGCCATTTATACTATCATAATATTTTATTGATAATATGATATTATATTATGAATTTGTATTGCTTATTTTTTATCTATGTATAGACATACGGTCAACATAGGATGCATGACTTTGATCACCGCCAAATGATGAATCATTATAATTCACATTGATCGCTCTATGTTTTTTAAATTTACAGTATTCCGATGAATCGGCAACAAATCGTGTGTTTGTAGAAGAAGCAGGAATACCTGTATTATCACAATTACTAAACATGTTGCGAATGCGACTTTTCCATCCAGGTTTGTCCGCATTTGTTGGATTTGGTCCTCCACAAGAATATTGAATTCGGCCCAAATAATCACCAGAATTATTTACTGCTCGGAAAGGTGTTGTGACACGTTTTTTACCATTTACAGTTCCAGTTGCGTATGCAGTATTCCATGATTTTACGACGAGACGGCGCGACATAACTTGATCGCTGCTTTTGTAATTCGTAATTGTTTGAACTGGAGATTTTCCTTGAATTCCACCACCTAATGTTTTTCCGCTCAAGTTAGGAGCATTTAAATAATTGACATTAATATTGGACATTCTATACTATATAGTATATAAAAATATTTGGTTAATATATATGTCCGATTTAGACACTTTAGAAAATTTATCAAAAGACGAAATTGTAACAATATTTAATCCAACATGTATTCGTCAAAAATCAAATTGGAGTAAAATTAAGAAAGAACATAAATTAGATAATGGTTTTTTTGATGCAGATGTTTTTCTAAATGATATAAAACATGCTTCGCCGAAATTAGATGCTTTGTTAAAGAAGATTGACTATTTAGACCAAAAAGATGAGAAAAAACACGGTAAAAAATTTAAACATTTCATTTTTTCAGACTTAAAATCTGGTGGTCATGGTGCTAAAATGTTGGCGGCTGCATTAACCGCAACTGGCTGGACGCTTGGATACAAGGCAAAAATGAAGGGAGAACCTGATAACTCTAAATCTGATGGGTCATCATCTAAAGGAGGTGCGCCTAAAAGAGAAATGGAAGATGATTTTGATGACGATGACGATGATGATACAAGCGATGGTGCAAAAGTTCAATGGGGTCCTCTTCAATTATTAGAAGATAAAGAGTTGATGAAATCTCGCGGATATAATTTTTATTTATTATCTTCCGTTTCGGTATTTGGTAAGCCAATCAGTGTTAGAACCAAAAAAGAAATCTTGAGTAAGTTCAATTCTCGACCAGATAACAATTATGGTGACTTAGCTCGTATTATTATTATGGATAGTGGTTTTAAAGAAGGTATTGATTTATTCGATATTAAATATATTCATATTTTTGAACCTTCTGTAAATGCTGCAGATCAAAAACAGGTTATTGGACGTGGAACGAGAACATGTGGTCAAAAAGGGTTAGAATTCAGTCCTACAAAGGGTTGGCCCCTTCATGTATTTGTATATGATTTAGAAATACCAGGATCTCTACAGTCGTCTTTATTAGGCGCAACTTCCACATTTGACTTATTTTTGAAATCGATGAACGTAGATATTCGTCTTATTAATTTTGGTTATGATATTGAACGTTTATCTGTTATTGGGTCAGTAGATTATGAATTGAATGAAGCGGTTCATAAATTTTCAATAAATTTGGAAGATGACGACGAAGAAGACCAAGTTATTTTTGGTGGAAAACATTTGAAATATAATGATGTGATTCGACGACCGATAAAACCAAGACTCAGTCCAATAACGTTTCAAAAGATGAGAACATATATACAGGATCATTTTGGACAATATAAATGGGAAGATGTAAAAATGGAGAACATGTGTGTCGAAAAAGGCGGCCAAGTGGGTGGAAGCGCAAGTATTTTGAATTATACCCCTTCGCAAAATTTTATTCGCCATTATTTTACACCTACAGCACCCGTGAAGGGTATGTTGTTATCACATTCTGTAGGATGTGGAAAAACTTGCAGCGCAATTGCAGCAGCTTCAACCAATTTTGACCCAGCTGGATATACAATTCTTTGGGTTACTCGAACAACCTTGAAAAATGATATTTGGAAAAATATGTTTGGTCAAGTATGTAATGAGTCCATTCGCAATAAAATAGCGAATGGAGAAGAAATTCCAAGTGATCCTAAAAAGCAAATGCGTTTATTATCAAAATCATGGCGTATTCGTCCTATCTCCTATAAACAATTCAGTAATTTGGTCTCTAAACAAAACGATTTTTATAAGAGATTAGTAAAAGAGAATGGTGAAGAAGACCCCCTTCGAAAAACACTAATTATTATTGATGAAGCTCACAAATTATATGGTGGAGGAGATTTATCTTCAATTGAACGACCTGATATGGGGTCTTTACACGAATCTCTAATGAAGTCTTATGCTATTTCCGGAGAAGATTCTGTAAGATTATTGTTAATGACTGCAACGCCAATTACAGAATCACCCATGGAATTAGTCAAATTAATTAATTTATGTAAACCAATTGGGGAGCAAATGCCTCATACATTTGAATCATTTTCAACACGGTATTTGAACGAAGAAGGACATTTTACTCCAAGTGGAGAACATGACTACTTGGATAATATTGCTGGTCATATTAGTTATTTAAATAGAGAGAAAGACGCTAGACAGTTCTCACAACCGATTGTAAAACGTGTTCTCGTTCCTATTGCAAGTGATTTGCAGTTAGAAAAAATGAAACAATACGACAAGGTTATATTAAAGTCATCCTTGGATGAAAATCTAGTGAAAATGAAAGAAGACGCAGAAAAAGTCAATGAAAAACTCGACGGAGAACTTTCAGAGTTGGGCAATGAGCGATTTAATTATTTAAAATCATTATGTGACATACCCAGTGATGAAGTTCCAACAAAAGTATGTAAAAAAATTATTAGTAAAAATATAAAGGAATTATCTGGTGAAATTAAAGAATATGTAAAGTCTATTAAAACGCAATTAAAACAAATTCGATCTGAAATTAAATCTGTAACAAGTGAAAAAACAAAGGGTCTAGAAAAGATTAAAGAAAATATTGAAAAGCATCCTGAACAGTTTGAAAGATATAAAAATAGCACCTATTTTTCTTTACGTACAATTTGTGGAAAGCGAACAAATACAAATAAACAATTACTTGAACATTTAAAAGAACACCCTAGTATAATTAAGTATAACGCAGAAATAAAGGAGCATGAAGAACATATTGATATTCTTAAAAATAGATTACAATTAGATACAGAGGCATATAACTTGCGTTTAAAACAACTGCGATTAGCATTAAAAACGCCAGATCTAACTGATTTGGAAAAATCTGTTATCAAACTAGTTATGAAAGATCATACAAAACAATTCAAGACTACTCGTAAAATGAATGTAAAAGAAATGAATCACGATTTAGAAGAAGATATGAATGCAATTAAGACGTTAACCGCTGAAAAAACGGCTGTTTATAAAAATGTCAAAAAGACAATGAAGTATAAACTAAAAAAAGAACATAAAAAATTACTTAGTGCTAAAAAAGAAGAGAAAAAGCTAAGAAAAACGATGCGTAAGCAGAGAAATTTAAAAGAAGATATTCAAGATGAAGAAATAAATAAAATAGTAAAGAAATATGAAGATAATATTAAGGACGACTTGGAGACTGCAAAGACTGAGTCCGAAGAAGAAATGAAAGCTGAATTAGAAGAGAGAAAAGAAAAACAGGAAAAGAGAGACGCAAAGGCTAAAGCGAAACAAGAAAGGAAGGAGGTCACAGAAAAGGCGAAAACAGAAAAACAAGAAAAGAAGGAGCAATCAGAAAAAGCGAAAAAAGAAAAGAAGGAGGCTACAGAAAGGGCGAAAACAGAAAAACTCCGAGAAAAACAAGAAAAGAAGGAGGCTACAGAAAGGGCGAAAACAGAAAAACTCCGAGAAAAACAAGAAAAGAAGGCGGCAGCAGAGAAAAAGAGAACAACAAAGAAACGTTCTCCAGAAAAATAGATATATATGTAAATGGAGCAAGTTGATAAATTGACATTGGAATTACTAATGAATAAAAATACATATAATCGATATATTGAAAAAACAGATCCAAGTAAACATAAAGAAGAACAACAATTCCGTGAAAAAGTAAAGAAATATAAATCTCGAATGATATCTTTAACCACGAGACATTTGAATGATCCTACATTTCAAATAAGTAATGAGTTAACAAATGCTATTTCTGAATATGCGAGAACATTTATCAAATACTTTGAAATGAACGATTTAGAAGTTTCAGAGTTCTCGAATAACGAATATGTAGGGGCAGGGGCAGGAGCAGTAGCAGAATCAGAAGATATGCTATTTGGAAGTATAGATTCATGTAGTGATGAAGATGAAGAACACGATAAAAATGATAGTAAAAATGATAATAAAAATAAAAATTATAACAACGATGATTCGTTAACGACTGAACAAGCAAATAAAATGCTATATCGGTATACTTTGGACAACTACGTTAAACGAAAGTAAAAAACGAAAGTAATATATTTGTAAATGTAAAAATATATTATTATTATAAATACGCTATATGAAATATACAAAAAATAGTTATACCTCGGTTGGTTCTCGCAGAAAAACTCAAAAGTCACGACTGCAAAATAATGATTTTAAAAAGATGAACTGTAGTCCAGCTGTTAAAAAAAAACAAATAAGAGATGACAGTTGTTTTACACCAGAAATATTTATGACTATTCTTAAAAAATACAATGAAAAAAATCCGAATCAAAAAATAACGGAAATGGACCCTAAAAAGGCATGGGTTCAATTAAAATCACAACTTTCATGTAAAAAAGAGGATTGTTTGTTAAATCAATTAGATGATGAGTCTATGAAACAACAAATCAAAAAATATGTATTTGCCCCCAAACATCCACCAGATTGGAATAGTAATCCAGACGAATGGCTTTCCAATTTTGATATTGCAGATGTTGCAAAACAATACGAAGTATCACATCCTGAGTTTAAACTCATTGGACCAACTACTATTGATTTTGATACCCGTCTTCCGGAACGCGGTGGTAAATGCGTTTTAGATGATCTTTGTAATTTCGATTTAAAACATTTTTTATCGGCAAAAAAAACAAAAATAGGGATTGTTTTTAATTTAGATAAACATGATCAAAGTGGTTCTCATTGGGTGTCTCTATATATAGATATAAAACACCGGTTTATGTTTTTCTTTGATAGTGCAGATAATGGTGTACCTCCTGAAATATGGAAAGAGTCAAAAGACATAAACTCTACAAAGTCATTACCATTAGTCAATAGAATCATGGACCAAGGGTTAAAAATGCCCAACCCAATCCGATTTACTTTTTATAACAATGAAGGTGTAATGCATCAACAACAGAATACTGAATGTGGTATGTATTCATTGTTTTTTATTATTACTATGTTAACTGGTAAGACACCATTTACAAAAGGTGTTTTATCTATGAAAAACAGGCGCGATCTATTTTTGAAGTCAAAAATACCAGACAATGTTGTATTTCAATATAGAAAGCTTTATTTTAATGATTGATTTTTTTCTCACTATTTATTAAATGCAGACACATAAAAAACGTTTTAGAAAGAAGAGAACCATAAAGAAACGAAATAAAAAAAATCGTCGAATTTTGAAAGGTTTGGTGTGTTATAAAGTAAAAATAGTACCTAGGTCAATTCAGGGAGGAAGTAGCGCAAAAAGAATTGCCACACTTGAATCAATGATTAAGGACATCATTGCAGAAAATCCTTCTAATACGGAATTACTTACATATTTAAATAAGATATTGGTCGATAATGATAAGAAGATGAATATACTACAAAAAATATTGGATGACTTACTTACAGAATCAAATGGTTTATCTGTAAATATGAGAGATACTCCAGCGATACAACAAGAAAAGAACAGGCTTAACGGAAATGTAGAGAATATTAAAAGTTTATTAAATTATATTGAGAATACCGAAGATTCACACAAAAAAGAAATAGGCACATATAATACTATTATATTACCTGTATTAACTGCTTTTTTACAACGAAAGGCAAAAGCAGACGCAATATTACAAGAATTATTATCAAAATTAGATAGTGAAGAAGTTAAACAACAACTAACTTCCGCACAGATTGAATCTATTAAAAATAAAATAAATGGCAATAATGGTGTAGGGTCTGCTGCGTTATCAATGGTAAAATCATCCATGTCTTCTCTATCAAATGGTGCTGTGTCACTAGGAAATTGGTTAGTACCAGTACCAGATACAGGTGATCAAAATGGCAAGAAAACAAAACTACATAACAGACAACGTGTCAATTTTTTATGGTTTCCACGTAAACATATAAATTATGAAAAGGGTGCATCTGGTACAAAACGAAATAAGGAGGATCCAATGGAATATGGTGATTTTATGGTAGTTATTGAACCGGAAGAATACGCAAGCACGGTTGAGTTTGTGAATCAAACATATCATAGTGTAGAAGATATGTTAGCAACAATATTAATGGGTTGTAATGAACCGTTTTGTAAAGACGGAAAAGTAAAACGCGAACCATATAATTGGAGAACTTTTGTCATAGACAATCAACAACCTGAAATATCAAAAAATCCACCACTAAACACCATTGTACCCTAACTTAATTGAAAATAATCTTTTTGTAAAAATTCATATAAATATATGCGTTGTATATTATATATTTATGTCACTATTTATACAGCCTGAAAATCAAAAAATTTTATGGGAAATGATACATAAAATTCCTCTTTGTAATACCGTTTTTCCACCATCTGTTGATCCTACATTTCAAAATGAAAAAAACAACTGGTTCAAACAAATCATTGCGCATTTTTATAATAAAATTCCATCAAATATTTCTAGAAATGATTTATATCAGATAAATCGCGATGTTTTGGCAGCAATGATGAAAAGTCTTGGAGAACTTTCTTTGAGTCGTCAAAATAATTTATCTGACCGCGGTATTTTTTCTAGATTAGAAACTCCTGTAGAAACAAAAAAAACAGAGTATGAAATAAGACAATCTCAATATAAATCCATGTTTGAAGTACAAAAGCCAACACCGATTGATTTTTCCGAAAAATTAGATGATGATGTTATTACGAATATGAATGAATTAATTGAGAACCAGAGAAAAATGCGAGAACTTGATTTACAACCTTTTGAACTACAAAATACAATACAAAATATAAAGGTAAATATATTAGAAGATGTTCCAAAAGAATCCATTCAACCACAAGTAATAAAAGGTTCAAAACATGTTCAATTTGATTTACCAAATAAAAACGGCGATGATTTATTGGAGTTAAAACATAAAATTGAGAACATGGAAGAGAAAATAAATCAAATATTTAATATGTTGAGTATATTTACAACTCCAAAGGTGATTACTGATGTTCTCAAAAATGAAGAAGCAGAAGCAGAAGCAGAAACAGAAGCAGAAGCAGAAGAAAAACAACCAAAAGAATCTGTTGAAATAATCAAACAAATGATGGAATCAAATGATGGAATCAAATGATGGAATCAAATGAATAAATAATATAAATACATGAACATTTATATTACAATGGATCTATTACAAAATACACTATTTATTAACTTGGATCATCGAAAAGACCGTTTAGAACACGCACTGGAAGAATTCAAAAAACTCAATATTTTGAATCCGGAAAGGATAAAAGGAATAAAAACGGCTTCTGGAAATATCGGGTGTACATTAAGTCATATAAAATGTTTGGAAATAGCCAAAGAACGTGCCTATCCATCCGTTTTTGTTTGTGAAGATGATATTCAATTTACGAATCCACAAGTATTTTTGGAGAACATGAGAAAATTCAGCGAATTATGTAAAAACGACAAGTCATTTCGATGGGATGTTCTCATAGTTGGCGGGAATACATGCCCACCGTTTCAACAAATCAATGATTTTTGTGTTCGCACATATAATGTTCAAACAACCACTGGATATATTGTACAAAATCATTATTATGATAAATTAATCGAGAACTTTAAGGATGGTGTTCAAAAACTAATACGAGAACCACATAATAAAAAATTATATTCTATTGATATTCATTGGAAACCGCTTCAATCCATCGATTATTGGTATATTACTATACCATTGACAGTAAATCAATATTATGATTATAGCGATATTGAAGAAAAAATAGTAGATTATACAAAACCAATGTTGGATTTAGAAAAAAAAGAGTTGCTTGCGTTTTTGAAAAAGAAACAAGAAGAAGAACACCAGAAAAGAAACATGTTCAATATGTCCCATATAATTATGTAATCTCAACCATTATAACAACTGGAAAAAAGACGACATTACCGTTTTATTCTTTTCTGCATATTCCATCGATCGCAAATGGTCTTCATGTTTTTTCGCCAACATGGATTTTTGAATAGCTGCTTCTTTTTCAGCAAGCATTTTCTCTGCATGTGATTTTTCCATAGGTGTCAAATTTACCATACCACGTTCTCGTTGTAAATGATCCATAGAAGAATATTTTTGAACTTTTTCAAAATCGCGTTCCGAAACCGCAAAAACGGTTTGGTCTTTATGAACTTTTCGCAAATCGTCGAATTTCAGTTTACCAAAAGGGTCACACGAAACATATCCATTAGAATCATCATCATATAAATCATTACCCATTCTGGAAGTCATATTTTCTACACCTTTATATTGTACTAAAGCCGCCGCTTTTGATTTAATCGAATCCATTGCAACACCTAAACCACTAGTTGATTTTATATCATCATATTCAAATAACGGATCATTCTTTTTAAACCAATCATTCACCGATTCGTCTGTTTTTTTTACCATATTGGCTTCAAATAATTGATTGAATTTTTCCTGAAATTTCTCTGTACCCATTTCTTTCATTGTTTTTCCGACCTGTTTATAGGTGGCTTTATCCGTACTAGCGCTTTCGTATTTTATTTCATTATGTGGCACTTCCACGTTTGTTTTTTGTTTTTCATTGTAGTAATCAACAATAATATCAAATGCCTTTTTATAAAAAAGAAAATATTCTGATGGCAAACGGCTTTTATCTGGATGCATTTTGAGAACAATCATTCGGGCTCGTTTTAATTCATTTATATCAAAATCATATGATAATTTAAACAGTTCTAATATTTCTTTAAATGAATACATTTTTATATTGAGATTATAACTGTTAGTTTGAGCTGAACACTGTTTCATTACTATAATAAATGTATACAAAAATACGATTATGTCAACGCGTATTTCTAAATGAAAAAAAAGTATAAAATATATATAAGAAAATGTTTAAACAGATGGCTTTTACTAATATACAAAGGAAAATGATTGAACCGACGGAACCTTTAACTATTCCTGAAAATGTCATTACAGAATTGACAAAACAAAGTTTTTCTAATTTGTTAAACAGTAACAACGGTGTTGTTATTATTAAATTCGGTGCGGAGTGGTGTGGTCCATGTAAAAAAGTGGATCCATTAGTCTATGGATGTATGGCAACTCTATCGACACAGCCAAATATTAAATGTGCAATCATTGATATCGATAATAATTTCGAATTATATGCTTTTTTAAAAAGCAAAAAAATGGTAAATGGTGTACCGGTTATTCTATGTTATAAAAAAGGAAATACTACATGGGTTCCTGATAAGGCGGTTGTCGGTGCTGACGAACGTCAAATAAATATTTTTTTCCAAGAATGTCTTCAACTTTCAAAACAAGTATAATCATACAATGATTTCATGTCATCAATTACTGTTATATCATATATGTTTTTACAAAAGATCTTCATTGCTTGCGTTTTAACGGTATCTTCAAATAAAATACGCATATTTGATATAGACAGCTCACTATTTTGAATATGTTTTTGTAAAATACTAATTACATGTGATAATAGATAAAAGATAATACGACAATTGTATCTATAAATAATATTATATAAATTCGGCTGATAACCAAACCATTCAAATAAACAGTCTTTGTATATTGTGCTTGAAATAATGGATTGTAAGTGTGATGATATATTTTCTTCTAAATAATTTTCTGTATGATTTGGGCTTATAAACCGCAAATAATTGACAATCATCATCTTGTTTGGATTTATTTCATATAATTGCGATTGTTTTATAATAAATTGTATAATATTTTCAAATAGTTGAATCGTTCCATCCAAGTCACATATTATTATATTTGACTCTGGTATAGATTGGTGTTTTAAAATGTTAATATTTACCTGTTTTATTTCTTCATTTTCAAATCGGTCGATACATACCACAAGCGTTTTTTTACAACGAATGAATCCAGGAAGCATTTGCCATGTCGCGTTTGTTCGTTTTATAATTGGTTCGGCGCATTGATATTCGATTACATTTTTATTAAACTTTGATCCAAGTGAAATATAAATACATTCATAATCTGAAAGCGCATATGTTTCAAATACTTTCTTGAATTCTGTTATTCCGACGGTTTCGATTAGTGTGTTCATTTATAATATATACTATAAATGAACTTGGTTTTATAATCAATTTTATTTACGCTTTGTTTTGCGGTTTTTACGTTTATTTCGAATAGTACGTTTTTTTCCACCTGGTTTTTTTTCTTCTTGTGGTTTATCTTCCTGTGGTTTATCTTCCTGTGGTTTATCTTCTTGTGATTTTTCTTCTTGTGGTTTTTCTTCTTGTGGTTTTTCTTCTTGTGGTTTTTCTTCTTGCTGGTTTTCTTCTTGCTGGTTTTCTTCTTGCTGGTTTTCTTCTTGCTGGTTTTCTTCTTGTGGTTTATCTTCCTTCTCTTGGTTGTTATCCGGTGAATTTACATTTTCTTCTTTTTGTACATCTTGCAATTGCGAAATAGGGTTTATTGAATTCAACGGATTTTCTATTGACATATTATCCGTACCATTCTCTTCAGATTCTTTTTCTGCCTCTTCATCCTCATTATCATTATATGTTACATATGCTAATACCAATGTTGTAATGCCAATCATACCATATGTAAATAATGGTATACCTTTTAATTCAGAAAATATATCTTTATGTCTATTCGATGACATATTTATATTATATATAAATATAAATATATATTTTATTTCTAATTTCACGCTAAACGCTCAACTGAGCAAATAGTAAGCAAATATATGATAAACTTACTTTATCCTACACTCTACAAAATCGTGATCTAGCAAGCAAATTCTTTTCCAACCATTTTTCTTTAATGTCTTTTGAAATGGGTCTATATAAATGTCTTTCACATTGCTCAGGATTATCATAAAACAACTTCCTTGGCAAATTGTTCAATGGTGTATGGTTTCCTGGACATACATCCATCAGTTTAAAATACAGGTCTTCATATTTAGAACCAACTCTATGTTCCATACGATTGCCTGTTACTGCGTTTCGAATAAACCCATTCGATAATAGTGGACTTGAATATGCTTCAATCTTTACAACTCTAGATCCCTCGCCATTAACGAAAACTTTTCTTTTATACGAATAGAAATCTTTATCTGACCTTTTAAAGACTTCTGTTTGTTTACGATTCTCTCTTATTTCCGTATTTATGGATGATGAGTCTTTAATACTGATGTTATCAAAATACTCAAGAGCATCTTCAGGTAAATATTCGTCAGTGTACATTGTTTTCAAGTATTTCAAGTAGATGGGTAATTATAATATATATTAATAGTAATATTTATATTGTTTTCAAAAATATATTGAAAATAATATATAAAGAATATATAAGCATGTATAATTTGAAAAAATCACATGATGAGATAAAGGAACAATTTATAAATGAGGATACCTACCAACATAACCCAAGGAAGGAAAGAATTGCTTTAAAAAGGCAATTAAACAAAAAAGAAAAAATAAGGACTGACAAAGAGGAAGCGGAATCGTCATCATCTTCAGATGATGAGGAAGATGAAGATGAGGAATCGTCATCGGAAGATGAGGAACAAGAGGAATCGTCATCGGAAGATGAGGAATCAGATGATGAGGAACAAGAGAAATCGTCATCGGAAGATGAGAAACAAGAGGAATCGTCATCAGAAGATGAGGAATCAGATGATGAATCAGAAGATGAAGACGACCAAATAAATCGAAATACAATATATGAATATGATGGTAAAAAATACACAATAGACAATGAAAAATTTTTACAAAAACGGTTTGACGATATTAAACCTGAAACAACATACAAAATGAATATGTGTATTTATAAATGTATTCGAACAGGTATTACACCATATTTATCGTATTTATTAAAGTACGATGATCAAACAAAAACATATATATTACCAAATTACGCAGAAATACAACCGGCTTCTGATTCAGCATCTCAAGAAGAATCTGTTGAAGATGTTGAAGAGAGATATATGAATGTATTTAAAGAAACACTTTTTGAAATATATCCACCTAGCGAAACACTGCCTTCCGAAGAATCAACCGATCTATATGACGAGGATTTATTCAAAGGTTTTTTCTTGAATGACAACGAAATAACAATGGTTTATGACGCAACCCGGGTAAATTCGCAATTGGATTCAAATATGTATTGCTGGGTAAGTCCATATGAGATTTTTGTTTCACAAAAAATGAAATCAATTCCTATATCTAAAACGGTTGAACAAACATTTGATAAAATCGCAAATGACTCATCGAATCGATTTGATTTTTATCATTTGAAACAATTACCTGAGAATACTATTGTAAAAACACCATACATTTTATTTATGTGTAAAGGTGATTCATCTTATGGGTTCTCAATTTTAGATATATTTAACTCAAATAAAATAACATATTCCACTGTCGAGACGTCCGATTCAGATTCAGAGACAGAGACAGAGACAATTATATACCCAACTATTCAACATCCTTCTGTTGGCAATTATACGCTGTTTTCTTTTTCGCCATTTTCAACGTCCAATTTAGTAAAGCGATTTGCGGTGTTTATTGATACAGATGACTTACATCCATTATATATACAACCAAATGAGAATGATAAATTATTAACATTATATGACATTGACGCAGAACAATACACATCTATAACATTTATTGAAAATGGTTCTCAAATGTGCTGTGTAAAATCACCCATGTATTTTTCTGAAATGCAAGACAATGGTAATTATTTATTAGAAAGTGAAAATATTGAACCAATGATTCAAGAAGGTGATGTACATGAAGAACCCGAGAACCCAACCGAAGAACAAGGCCAAGAACCCGAGAACCCAGCCGACGAACAAGGCCAAGAACCCGAGAACCCAGCAGACGAAAAAGGTAAAGAACCCGAGAACCCAGCACAACAAAAAAGTCAATCAACAAAAATAATGAAATAATACAATATAGTTACACATCAAAAATCATATAACACATATCAATGTTCTCGCAAAAATATAGAATGAAATCCAATATTTAATTTTATATCTTTATCCAATGGTATTTCGATATAATTTTCTTTGTATAATTCAATCATAATCAAATATCCATTTTCCAAGGAATCATATGAGAACCCAATTAAAAATGGAGAACCACCAACTTCAATAATGGAAGGTTCTCCACAAAAATACCGATCGTGAGGTAAATATATCTTTCTTATAATATCTAATCCTCTACATAAAACAAACCCATTTATTGTCTGGTTTTCAATCGATCTTAATAATATATATTCCTTCCATTTTACAGGGAAATCCAAATTCATGTTCTCCAATTCCTTATTTTTCAAGATAAAAACATTTCCATTTTGTAAGTTTATAACTATTTTTCTATATTTACCTTGAATATTTAATGAAGAGAAATCTAAATGATTATATTGAGAACCGAATATTTCAATCGAGTGATCTCGTTCTATTACATCTGCATAATGAAATAAATAGAAGGATGAAGCAGATTCATATTGGGTTCTCGTATTTGTATTTTTATTATAAACATGAATATATGTTGGCTGATTAGATAATGCAACAGGAATATGTAAAAACGGTTTCCATATTAAAGGTGAATCGATAAAAATAATCTTGTTATTGAGAACCATAAAATCATGAATAATAGGAATATATGCGGTTTTTATTATAACTTGATTCATGTTCTCAAATATATCATTAAATGTCATATAGGATACAGAATTCGATAAAATATTATAATCTATTGTATGAACAATATTGTCAACATATTTTGAGTGACCCGAAAAATGATCTACTCCGTGAATATCGATTTTTTTTACGGTTCTCAAAGTTTTGTTTATAAAATCAACATCTATTTGATATGGTAAATCTCTTTCAAATAACGCAAATAGTTTACTTCCAATAGATAATATAGCTGTATTTGCTAATCCGAGAACATTTGGTATCATTTTTAATTTATTCATTAACAAATATAAAGTAGTCATTAATAGTCTTTTTGAGAACCTACCATGTTTTTCTTCATATAATATTTTCTCGGTTCTCACAAAATGTTTTACAAATGTAATATTTCCTTTATCAAAGAAAACACCTTGAATAATTCCATCTCCAGTAAATAGGTCATATAATGTCTTTATTGAGAACTTGTCAATATCTGGACCAATCAACCCATAGAACCCTGAAATTTGAGAAATTATTTCTGCGTTTTTATTATACGAATTATATACGACTTCTTTTTTTATTTCTTGGTGTTTTATGAGAAATTGAGAAGGACGACCAAAATGTAACAACGCAGTAGATAATGATAATGATAATAATATACTCACTAATAACATTATATATTATAATATATAATATTCATATTATAATATTCGAAAAAGAGTTATTTGTATTTTGTTATTTATCATTTGTCGGTTTCTGCTTCTGCTTCTGCTTCTGATTATCCTTTTGCTTCTCATTCTGCTTCCTTTTTTTCTTACTAGTATCAGTGTTATTTGATGATTGTTCTGTTATATTACTGGTTAGTGTAACAGATGATTCACTTTTTTCGATAGTTCCATTATCATCATTTTGAAATGGAGATGCCTGAGACCATTTGTGATCAAAAATTTCAACGGTAATTGCTTCATCAGATGCTTCAGATGTTTCAGATGTATTTGGTTCTGATGTAGATGGATCAGATCTGTCTGTCATTTCTGATGTAGATGTTTCTGGTGTTTCTGTTTCACTTCTTGTTCCGGATTGATACGACGTATAAGATTTCGATGACGACTTCGAATTAGGCGTTTTTGATTGTTCGCTCGATATAATCGAATTTTCGTCAGATACGGATAACTTGAGTTCCTTCAATATTTTTTTATCAATATTATTTTCTTTAAAATCATTTATAATATCTTTCTTGACTGCTTTTGTTTCATTCGGATTATCTAATTTAATATCATTATTTACTTGACTCATCATTAACTGAAGTTTCATTGTAAATCGTTTCAAATATTTCGTATGAAGCTTTTGAAAAAATTCAATATATGTAACAAACAATGTGGTTTTTTCCTTCATAACCGTATTATTAAAATTAAATGTATTCACAAAACTGTCAATATTTAATCCTATTTTATTTTTGGATTGATATACTTTTAAATCATGATCCTTATTCAAAATAAATGTATTTAAATATGTCAAAATGACCAATATAATTTCATGCAAGTTTTGTATATAGGTGAAATCATATTGTTTAAATGGTTCTAAATCTTTATAACTAGGAAAATTATCATTTACTTTAATTAGCTCGATTAACTTTTTATCAGGCACATATTCATGTACATAATCAATTATTATTTTAAATAATTTATAATAGTCACAATACATTCGATTCGTAATTGCGTAAAATAACCGCATTACATCTTCATATTCAATGTCTATTAATTTACCTTGAAAATGAAAAGAATCTAATGTAAAGACAAACAGATTATCACGATTTGCGCTTATAAAATCGGCATACATTTCTTTTATTTTTTTTATGCGAATTCCTAATAATTGTAGCGACGATATATTATTTTCTTTGAAATCAATGATTGTATTAAAGCCGTTTTTTAGAACGCTTAAGCGGTCTTCCATTATAATATAAATATATATTATATGCTATATGTTTACAAATAAAGAAGACCATAATGAAACTCAACCATTAGTTCAAACAGATAAACAAGAGACATTAGATAATGCAGAATGGACAGTCGAGCACGAGCATATTTTAGCCGAATGGGCTGATAAAGCAATGTGTTATCGGTGGCTCCATTCTAAAGCAAATTCGCTTTACGCAAAGCTCAATGCCTGGTATACAATACCCTGTATTATTATATCAACACTTGCCGGAACAGCAAATTTTGCTCAAGCACGCGTACCAGATGCGTATCAAGGACTTTTTACAATGGTTGTTGGAGGTATCAACATTTTAGGAGGTATTATAAGCACAATACAGCAATTTTTAAAAATAACGCAATTAAATGAAGCCCATCGCGTGTCTTCTATATCATGGGATAAGTTTTATAGAAATGTTAAAATTGAATTGACCAAACACCCGAATGAGCGTATTCACGTTTCGCATATGTTAAAAATGTCAAAAGAAGAATTTGATCGTTTAATGGAAACAAGTCCAGTTATACCCGAAAAAATTATCAAGGAATTTAAAAAGTCGTTCCAAGAAAGCGACGAGTATAAAAAAATTTCCAAACCAGAAATATGCGATTTTTTGATATCGACTGACGCATTCCGCAATCCTTGGTTCAATGAAGAAAATAGAGAAAAACGCTCATTGGAATTAATGCAAATAGCCACGTCTGATAATTTGAAAAAGAAAGCAGTGGAACAAAAGAACATTTTGATTATTAAAACATTTCAAAAAACGTTTTTCAATTTGAATCATCGAGAACCTATGGACAACGAGATAATTGATAATCTAGACGAAACAATAGACGCTGAAATTATAAAAAAATTGTTATTAGATATTCACAAAGAGGGAGATACTTCAAATGTATAATATACAATAAAATAGTTAAAGTATATAAAATAAAATAGAATATAATAATAAAATGGAGAACCCAGATTTAGAGAATATCAGTGTAATGCCTGAAAAGTTTCCATCTGTTATGAATGATTTTTTGAGAGACTTATCTACAACGTTTCCTGAATTTACTCATTTATGGGATGGTTGGACACAATCGGACGCAAATATGAATGATTTATACAAGTATTGTTTAACTGTTTATCCTGAAAGGTTCTTTGATATATTATATCAAAACGATGATATATTTCAACCTAATTCAGAAATAAATACTATTTTTTTGCCAAATGTTGAATTTAAAATGCTTTTTTCACTACCAGATATTAGCGAAAATACAAAGAAAACGATGTGGAAATATTTACAATTGATTATGATTACAATTATGTCTAGTATTAAATCATCGGCAACATTTGGTGACGCTGCGTCTATCTTTGAAGGAATTGATGAGGAAGAACTCCAGAGTAAACTATCTGAAACAATTAATGGATTAGGCAGTTTCTTTAAAAATATGCCGCAGGATAGTTCGGATAATATGGACGATTTCGCAAAAGAGTTCAATTCTCCTGAGATGGAAAAAGCGTTTGAATCAATGTTTGGAAGTTCAACCGCTGATGGCGAAAGCAAAGGCGAAAGCAAAGGCGAAAGCAAAGGCGAAAGCAAAGGCGAAGACGAAAATCAAGAACAGAGCGGAGGCGAACGCAATAGTGATGATAAAAAGTCATTCAATTTTGATGAGTCGAGTATGCCAAATATTGATGAACTTCATGGACACATTAAGGGGCTTTTTGATGGAAAAATTGGGTCACTCGCAAAAGAATTAGCAGAAGAACTTAGCGGTGATGTCATGGATATGTTTGACGATGGAACTGGTCAAGTAAAGTCTACCGGCGATATTCTCAAGAAAATGATGAAAAACCCTAAGCAAATTATGGAACTTGTTAAAAAAATAAGCAGTAAATTGGATAACAAAATGAAAAGTGGAAATATTTCGCAAGAAGAGCTTATGAAAGAAGCAGGTGATCTTTTATCAAAGATGAAAGGTATGGGAAATGGAAAAGAATTCCAAGATATGATGCAGAATATGATGAAAAACATGCCAATGATGGGTAAAAACGCAAAGATGGATATGAACAAATTGAATAAGGAAGTGTCAAAGAATACTCATAAAGAAAGAATGTTGAATAAACTTCAGCAAAAGCGAGCACAAGCACAAACACAAAACTTTGTATTAGAACAAACAAGCACACCAAACCAACTCGTATTCAAAGGAGCGGAATCTCAAGAAAAAAGCTCAGCGAAACCACCAATAAATGACGACTGGCTTAATGAAGCCACTCCACAAGCGCAACCAGCAAAAAAGACGGGTAAAAAGGGAGGTAAAAATAAGAAAAAATAAAAATAAAATAGTAGTATATATGGGTTTATTTAAATATGTTAACATTCCGATTTTTATATTAAGTTTAGCGGTTGGTATATTTTTTGTATATATTTATCAAGTAGAGAAGCGTGTTATTTATGTTTTCCCAAAACCTGATAATGTAGATTATATACAATATAAGGACGCTACAGGAACATGTTTTAATGTCAAACAGGATACTGTTAAATGTCCAAAGGATAATGAAATATCAAAAATACCAGCGCAAGGATAGGTGTATTACAAGGATAGGTGTATTACAAAGATAGGTGTATTACAAAGATAGGTGTATTACAAGGATAGGTGTATTACAAAGATAGGTGTATTACAAAAATAGATAATAAAACAATGATATATTATAGTGTTTCTATAATATATAATGAACTTGAAACGACTTTTAAATACTCCAATAGGTATCGCAATTATTTCCATTATATTAGGTTTAGGTTTAGCAACCTTTTTTCACAAGGCATGCGATGGTAAACAATGTTTAGACTTTAATGGACCACTAATTAGCGAAATAGATGGCAAAACATACAAGTTTGGAGAAGAATGTTATAAATATACATTTCATTCTGGACCATGCGATCCTACCAAAAAAATAGTTGAAATAAGCTCTGTTCCAAAGCCAAACGCGTAAAAATAATACAATATAGATATTATATATTGTATTATGAACGAAAACATTTCAATGACACGCATTGTCGATTTACCAGATACAAATGGCGGATTTGAGCAAAATAGTTTAGGAGCTGCCGATATGTATATTCCAATTAACGGTCATCCAAACCCATATGGAATTCCACCACCTCCTGCTGGAGGAATGTCGCCACCTCAACAAACACAAACAGGACCGACAGAATATAAAAATACAATGTATTCATCGAATATTCAACCGCCAAATCTTGCACCTCAATATTCGCAAGAACAGTTTAATGAAATGTTTTCTCAACAGCAACAACGGTTACCCCAGAGAGACATTCCTATGAATGTTTCTCAACATGTTCAAGATGAACAAATACAACCGAATTATATTCCAAAACCGAAGTTAACATCGGATTATATTCAAGAGTATCAAGAAAGTTCGGATCGTAAAATTAGAGAACATGAAGAAAAAAAGATGAGAGAAAAAAAAGCGGCATCTTGGTTCGATGAGTTTCAAACACCCATTATCATTGCGTTGTTATATTTTATTTTTCAATTACCTATTATAAATACCATTATTTTCAAACGGTTCTCATTTTTATCTATTTATCGAGAGGATGGAAATTTCAATCTGTTAGGATTGATATTGAAGAGTCTAATATTTGCTTTTATGTTTTATTCTTTTCATAAATCGATTGAACTAATTTCTAATTTTTAGGTTTTATTACTTTATACCAAAAAGACGTTTGAATGTATTACGAGGTGCCCTTTTATTTTTTCTTGTTCTTGTTCTATTTATTTTTATTTTTCCTTTTTTTGTTTCTTTTACACCTTGTCGTTTGTATATAGGAATTGAATCAAACGCTTTTTCATTACGAGTTGCGCGTTTTGAGAACCTGTTTGTTCCTCTCTTTGAAAATTCACCAGTCTTTGAAAATTCACCTGTCTTTGAAAATTCACCTGTCTTTGAATATCTATCTGTCTTTGATTTTTCATATATCGGTATTGAATTAATCGAACTTTTACTTGGTTCATATGTAGCAATTGTGTTACCCTTACTTTTTATACTATCACTCGATTTACTCTGTTGTGATAATTTTATTGCTCCTTGACTCAGTGCCCTGTCGTTTAAATTTGCGCCAGGCGCATATTTAAAAAACCATTCATTCCATTCAGGACCATTTCGCTTACTCGCTAGCTCCTTGAATTTTTCAGCCTTCTCGGCACGCATAGTTTCCAAAGTTGCCTGTTTACCATAGCATTTTATACTGAAACGTTTTAGTAACCCCTGTTGCTTCAACCTATTTTTTTGCTCAACTTCAAAAAGGAAATGCGCCATACATAATATACGGTCTTTTTCAAAATAAGGTCGGTCTGCATAGATAAAAGCTAAATAAAATGACAACATAGTATCAATGGTCGCCACATTTATTTCTTGGTTACCAATTTGAATGGTATTATAATTATGACAGGCAACTGGTTCAAATATAAAGGCAATTGTTTCCTTTCCAACAGTTATTTGTATATGACGAGGAATAACATCATCAATACTATCATGCTCGATGATCGCCACATGCTTGAATCCTTGCTCCTCCAACTTTTCTTGTATAATAAGGGCACATCTATCAGGATCTTCTGCCAACACATCAAAGTCCGGTATTTTATTCATTAGAGTTCGACGTTTTTTATCCATATATTTAGAATATAGAGAACTAGCGTATCCTCCAAAAAATATAACACCTTGTTCAATAAACGAATTACGCACAGCAAAATATATTTTTTCGCTATCTTGAGCTCCAACCGTTTCAACCCGTCTTTGAAAATCGATACTATGACAATCTGTAACGGAATTCATAGGATGATACTGATTTAACAATGTTAACCTCTTCAATACTTTTTCCCATCTCGATACATCTCCTGCAGGTCGCGAAAGTTCTAAAAACATAGACATACGCAAATAATTTGGAGGTGCATATTTGATACCTGCAACAGAAATCGCGTCTTTTTTAATAGAATTATATAGATCAGGATGAAGTTGAGTAATATCCGCCATAGGAATATAATTCACGAAAACTTTATAGGTTCCTTTATGAACCCCTGATTTGGCTTCTGTTTCTAAATATCCAGCTTTAAAAAATATATCGGTTAACTCTTTCGCGTCTTCCATTGCGTTATCCGAAAAAAAATCATAATCAGGAACTTCAATATCACGATTGTAAAATTGTGCATATTTTGGCAATATATTATTTATTGCCGTTCCACCATAGCAAACCAATTTTTTCCTTATTAAAAAATCTTCTAAAATTTGTATCATTCGTTTTACATCGTCACTATTTGCTATCTTTTGCTTCTGTAATTCATCTGTTTCATCTACTGCGTGTCGCAGAATGGCCAATTCACATTCTTCAAATGACATATTATTGTCACACAGTTCTGTATCATATTTTGCGCCTTTCATATATACTAATAAAGATATTTTATTCAAGGATATGAAGATCCATGTACGTTCAATGGGTTATTCGTATCGGAATATGCCTTAGCTTCGGTTAATAACACAAAAGCACTACCAGCTGTTTTTAAAAACATTGTTTCATAATCACCTAATTGAGATAAAGCACCAAAAGATGATAACCCAGGCGTATAACTTGGCTTCCATGCCATCATCGGACAAATATGACAATTCGTTTTTGAAATAATATCTAATGACTGTGGATTTGAAGACAATATTTTATTCTTTGAATCTGTTGGTGTTACTTGTATAATTACTTGATTTTTACTTTTATCTAGAGTACATTTGGTCAAATCGCTTTCTGCGTTACACTGTTTCATATAGTTAGGTGGACTACTAAAATTATTTATAATAACAACTGTTTTTTTTAATAAACTGCTCATTGTAGTTGTAAGTGTAACATCTTTAATTGCGTTGTCAATGATTGTTATCGCTGTATTTATTCGACTATCTAATAAGTCGTTTTCACCCTTTTCTTTACCATATACAGGTCTTATTTGAATAAATAAAGGATCATCTTTATTATTTACATTCGAAAAAGCATGTATATTAATCGTTTCTAAAATATCTTTTAAAGCAACAGTTACACTCGATATAGTTGATCCGTCATTATATGATACTACTGCTGTTTTTGATTTATTATTTAGACCCCTTTTATCACCAGAATCATAATCATAATATACTTCAAAATCTAAAAATCGATACCCACAATGTAAAACATATAATAACATATCTTTGGATATTTTTGTACCATCAAACGCAGAATGGTAAGAAGCCTTTATGTGATATTTATCTAATGTTCTACTAGTATCATCTTTATAATACTTTTTGGATGAAAGATTATCTTGTATTGGAACTATTTTATTTGCGTCCATAATTTTTTTTACAGTGGCATCTGTAATTTCAGAAATACATGTAAGTCCTTCAATCGCTACACTAGGTTGGTTCATACCATGTAGTATTTCTGTTCTTTTTTTTACAAGTCGAAACAAAATATAAAATAGAATTGCAAAAATAACAAGCATTATTAATTTGTGAATGAAATTCATTATATATACTATACATAAATGAAAATAAAAAATATACTAATAATATAATAATGGCAGGAGGATTACTAAATCTTATATCTACAGGAAACAATAATATTATTTTAACAGGGAATCCTACAAAAACATTCTTTAAAGTAACATATGCAAAATATACAAACTTTGGATTACAAAAATTTAGAATTGATTATGATGGATTAAGAGATTTAAGATTAACTGAACCATCTACATTTACATTTAAAATGCCAAGATATGCAGAATTATTAATGGATACATATATTGTTATAAATTTACCAACTATATGGTCACCTATTTATAATCCTTGTGAAAAAACCGCAAACATGTGGGCACCATATGATTTTAAATGGATTAAAGAATTAGGAACAAATATGATTACAGACATTACTATTACATGTGGTTCTCAAACTATTCAAAAATATAGTGGAGAATATTTGAGAGCAATGGTCGAGCGTGATTTTTCTGCAGAGAAAAAAAACCTATTTGATAAAATGACTGGAAATATTCCTGAATTGAATGATCCAGGAAACGCATTTGGAAGAGTGAATACATATCCTTCTGCTTATTATCAAGATATAACAACTAGTGCCGAACCATCTATTCGTGGAACTAAATTGTATATTCCTATAAATACGTGGTTTACGTTAGATAGCCGATGTGCGTTTCCGATGATTGCACTTCAATATAATGAATTGTATGTAAATGTAACATTTCGACCAATACAACAGTTATTCCAAGTGCGCGATGTATTTGACCCAGGATTTAATTTTCCATATATGCAACCTGATTTTAATCTTCCACAATTTAATATGTATCAATTTTTACAAACACCACCGAAAGATTTGAATATTCCAAATCCATATTTAAATACAACAAATGTGTGGAATGCAGATATTCATCTATTGTCTACGTATTGTTTTTTATCTGCAGAAGAATCTAGACAATTTGCTGCTGAAGATCAAGTATATTTAGTAAAAGACGTTTTTGAATACAATTATCAAAATATTACAGGAACACAAAAAGTAAAATTGACATCTTCCGGAATGGTGGCAAATTGGATGATGTATCTACAAAGGAATGACGTGAACATGAGAAATGAATGGTCCAATTATACAAATTGGCCATATTCAAAGATCCCATATGATATTGAGGATAGCCCAATACCTGGTCCTGGTAAAAATCCTGATAGTGCTACTTTAACCGCAACAGGTATATTTGTAACTGGTAAATTAGCACCGGAAAATCAAAGAGAAATTTTAGAAACAATGGCAATCGTATTTAATGGCGACTACCGAGAGAATGTTTTAGAAGCAGGCGTATATAACTACGTTGAAAAATATGTGAGAACAAAAGGCAATGCGAAGAATGGGTTATATTGCTATAATTTCTGTTTAAATACAGACCCATTTGAATATCAACCATCGGGTGCTATTAATTTAAGTAAATTTAGACTTGTTGAATTAGAGGTTACGACATATAGTCCACCATTTGATATACAAAACATGGCTTACAATATTATTTGTGACACAACAGGAAACCCTATTGGAACCACCAAATCAAATTGGAGATTATTTGAATATAATTACAATATGAAAGTATTTGAAGAAAGATATAATGTAATTTCATTTATCGGTGGTAATTGCGGTATGTTATATGCAAGATAGTTCTAAGATAATATATAATTATATATTAATATTATTATGACAAGTTGGAGAAAAAAAGAATCATTTAAAAAAAACGTAAATTCATCGAGTAAATCTGAAAATTTTTCAAATATTCCAATGTTTAATGTTTTACAAAATTCAGATAACAAGCATACAATAGAGAAACCACTCATTGAAGGACTTGAATCAGGTGGCGAATTTGATATACAAGGATTAGGCTATTTTCAACAACATGGCAAACTATTTCAAAAATCAGTTGATTTATCAAAAGTAAAAGAGTATATAAAAAAATTAATGTCTTATTTTTCATCACCGGTTGTCAATGTTGATAAAATGATTGAAAAGAGTATTTGTGATATATTAAAAATGTTTTTAATGATAAACCATATAGAATGTAACAATGATACGGTTTCTACACTTCACCGATCAAGTAGTAATGTGTCACAAGCATTTTATTGGACATCTGATCAAATAAAGCAGACCATTACGAAAGAGCATTTCGTTAATCAGGGGGGAAAAACATATACTAACGTGGAAGAATTTTCATTGAATCAACAACCTAGTTTAAATAAAACAATTAATTCGTTTCAAAAAAATCATCCAGATTTTATCAAGGATAAAACAATAAGAAAAAAAGTCGGAAAATTTTATATTAATAAATTGAATGGTTATGAAACCAAAATACGTAGACGAATGACAAGTGATGAATTGTTTATATTCAATAATGATTTCGACGATTCGTTAAATAAAAAGTCAATCCAAAACGAAATAAACGTGCTACGTGATGAACCAGTTCATAAAAATAATAGCGATCCATTATACGAAGATACCGAAGCTGATTATAACAATTATTATAACAGAGATAATTTGGCAAGATTTAAAATGGATAATAAAACCGAAATCGAGTATAATCCACTAGATGCAGAATTTTTTCCAAAATTAGATACAGAAAGTTTGATGGTTATAGTTGATAGAGAATTAAATAAAGCGAAAGATAAAAATAAAATGTTAACAGGATTCTATTTTGTTACTGAAAGCAAGATAACACCGAAGATTAGCAAACCGTCCAATATAGTAAATATATTGGATGATACTGCTACTACTAAGTGGGATAATAGTAAATATAATAAACAAGTATTTTCTGTAGATATGACCAAAACACAATCAACTCCTATACAAGATTATTTATTGTATGTTATAAAACATTTTTCTCTCATTATTTTTGAAAAATTAATAGAGTCAAAAGACAATGTGTTAGGATTTCAAGAAATTGAAGCAAGAGTAGGTACAATATACACTAGTTTATTGAACCGCTTAGAATTTTTATTGTATAGTCGTAATTCTAAGTATTTGGATAATTATATGCTATCAGTATTCAATCATGTATTTTTTATCTTAATACAACAAGATTCTATTTCAAACAATCCATATAATTCAGTTGGTAATATTTATATTGCAATAGTTGAAGGAAATAGTTTGACATCGAATATAGTAAATTGTCGAAGCATATTTGATCGAGTTATATGGGAACTAAATTATCGTTATCCAATCATATTATATAAAATTAATAGTGATAACACATTATTAAAATTTTCTAAAGTTGTAATTGATGGTAAGTCAATTCCTGATGAGACTGTTCGCATACCTATACCGTATGAAAGTTCAGCATTTATTGAAATGAATGTTAACAATATTATTGAACTTCCTCCGGTAGGAATGAATTTTGATCCATTTGAAATTAAAGATAACACTAATAATAACTATCAATATTTAACAAAGTATATATTAAGTAATGTTTCTATCAAAAGTGAAGAAATGGAAAAATATTTTATATCCAGTCATTTATCTGAATGCGAAAAATTAAAACAACGTATTGGCAAAGACTTGGAAGGCTATGCAAAAACAATAAAAAATGAAATATATCGAATTGTGCTAATACCGATTATGTTATATGTTGCGTATAATATTTATTATATGTTCTTTTTCAAAGATATAGATGGACCATTGACCGATGAAACTGGCGCGAATATACATACTAGCTCTAATCATAAATATCCTATTTTTACTGATTATGAAACGTACTTTCATAGTTATGATAATCATAAAACGGACTATATACTCGAATTTGTGTTTAAACCAGTAAAGATGTTATATACGTTGTTAAATACATTATTGAAGACGTTTCGTTCAACCAAAATAAATCAAGGGCTTAAAGGCATGATAATAAACCCCATATTTGATATCAAAGAAATACCGCCATATATTTGGCTATTTTCTGTTGTTATTCTAGTGTATTATGGTTTTAAGAAATATGGCGGACGTATTCTTAATTTTTACAGCAAATTTTTCAACACATGGATTGTTCCTTTTGTTAAATTATTTAAAATAGATTCAACGTTATTTACTGCAATATTTAAGACAAATAATATCGATACTAAGTATGTTGGGTTTGCTGAAATAGCAGCGCTTATAACAAGCATTTTTTTCTTCTTTACAGTAATAAGAGAGAATACCCCAGTCGATCTAGTTCAACTCATTAAAGGAGTCATGGGATATGGTAGTCTAGAAGAACCCTCATATAAACCTATAAAAATGTTTAGTATATGGTGGGTTATAACCACACCTAGATTAATCATAATGTTCTTTAAATTTATTGCGTTTTTAATCTATTGGATACTAAAATTTATGATTACTTCTGCGTTGATACCATTATCTTGTTCAATTGGTCTTATTTATATAACATATAATATACTTTTTTCAGTATATAATAATACTGATTATAATTGTGACTATTCGAGTAAAATGGATTTTATAAATAGAATTATGTACAGTAAGCTATTTGATAAAACACAAGATAATTCATGGCGGGGCGAGATAAAACAATACTTCAGATATGCTTGTTTGATGTGTATGTTTTTTATGACCGAAGCCATTCTATTATATGTTCTAATAAGTGGTTATAATACAATTACCAAAGAGATTAGTGGCGGCGATCAGGCGCCAAAAATACAATTAGGTATGTTAGGTATTTATATAACGTTCTTTGTTTTAATTGGGCTATGGTGTCTTTATAAATATAAGGTAAAACTTCCAGTTTTGAAAGCGGCTTACGATATAACAGAGGGCTATAAACGATTTACATTTACAGAGAATCCAGCAAACCTCAATCAATACGACAAACAAAGCGCAAAAGAAATTTTTGTGAATAGTGATCAAATAACTAAAGATTTGATAGAAAAAAGCGAACGTGAGAAAAATGAAACCCCAGAAAAAGCACCAAAACAAACAATTACTGATAAATGGGCAGGTAAAATTTTCGGAACAATGGGTAGTGTTGGAGATAGTATATTCAAGAAAACTCAAGGTATATTTGATAATTTGAATAAACCGTCTACAGATAGTGAAAGTATATTAGATGTAGGTCAAAAAGCAGTAAATATTATTCCAGGCGCACAAACAACTGGTAAAGCAATTAGTAGTGGTATTACAAATGTAATGACAACTGTGAAAACCGGATGGAATGAAATAAAGAGCCAACAACAAGATAAAAATAAAAAATAAAATCAAACAATCATATAATTACATTTGTAAAAATATTTACGAATGTAAATTGTGGAAATATAATATTTATTTGATATTCACCCTTACTTCTGGAATTGTTTTTGATTTTATCGATGTTGTAACATTTTGATTATGACTATTCATAACCGGTGCTTGTTGTTTATCACTGATTTTTTCATTAGAATCCAATCCAGTCTTTAAATTATTTACTATTTTCTCTAATTCATTTATTCTAGCCAATAAAATATCAGTGAACGCGTTGTTCGGTGCTTTTTTCTCTTGTGGTTCTTCCTTTTTCTTTAAACTGTCATTTTTTACACCTTTCGATATAGTTTTTTGTAAATTGACTACCATCGCTTCTAATGACTGATTTTTTTGCGTCAAATGTTTAATCTGTTCCATTTGCTGATTCATTAATTGGACAATCTCATTTGGTGAAATCGGTCTTGGCGGTTTCCCCTCTTCATTAATCATCATTTGTGGACCACCTTGCTCTTCAATCATTTTTGCACGCTCTTGTTCTATTTGTTTTATCTGTAATAATACATCTGGTTTCATACTTGGTTCTCCTGGTTTATATACTTTTAATAAACGGTCAATGTCATTCATAAAAAAATGTTTAATAGATTCCTCTTTTGTATTACGAATAAACTCATCGACCGTTCTATTTGATTCTTTAAAATAATCTTGATGTTGGTTCTCTAATAGTTTACGTTTATCAAACGTATTATGTTCATGTGAAAACACCAATATACTTTTTAATGGGTCCAATTGAGCAAACGGTATCGAATAATTCTTCAAAAAATGTTTCTCTTCTGCTAACGCGGCATGATTCTCATATGACGTAGTTTTCAATAATTCTGTTCGAAAAGCAAATGTTCCTGCTGTAGCATGATTGGGTCCATAAGGACCTGATTGATACATTTTTTGAATATGTTTAAAATAAATATACACTTCACTTGAACCTACACACATTGCTTCTTTATTGTTGGTTAATGTTTCGACTGCATGACTAACTCTTTCCGGTGGGTAATAATCGTCATCATCCATATAGACAATAATAGTGCCCTTCACTTTTGAATGCATAAAATTGCGCTTTTCACCCAACGACATTTTCTTTTCTTCTCTAAAATACTTTATTTGCGAAATATTTGATTTGTCTATTAAATCTTGAATAGAATCCGTACCATCATCTACAATAATCCATTCCATTCTGTCATGCGGATAATCTTGATTCAAAAAACATTGAAACATAATAGGAATAAATGGTCTACGATTAAATGTCGGCGTACATACAGATACAAATGGATAGAATTTTCTTTTTAAAACCGGAACATGAGAAGTTGTTTTTCCCATTTTGAATTATATATCATATTATATTTAACTCGTTTATTCATCAATATCACTTTCTTCTTCATATATAATGTCCTTTTTCACATTTTTGTCTAAATATCGATAAATTCGTTTTATATCTAACTTATCAATATTGTAATTTTCGAATATTTTTTCTACTGTGCTCATTTTTTCAGCTTGTGACAGAAAGTCTCTACCGTGAAATAATCTTAATTCATGAAAAAACGATAGTAAATCCTTTTTATCCATGTCTAATTCCTGACATAAACTATAAATAAATAATATATTATTATATTCAGTTGAATACTTTGTGAGAACTTTTGTAAACCGGATTTCCTCTATATTGTTCTCAGAAACACCAATTTCTTTATGATACAAATAATTATTATAAAATGTTTTCATTAAAGAACTCATTTCATTAAATTGCCAAATCTGATTTTGGAAAGTAATTCGATCTATAAAGTCCGCGAAACAAATATTGTCTAGAATTTGTAAATAAAACGGCATTGATATTTCATTGGCTATTTTACTGAGAACATCTACTATATTTTCATGCCATAAGAGCGCAACAATTGTACGATCCGTTTCATTTATTATTTTTATATGATCATTTATACAAACAGGCTCTTGTATTAATCTTTGTGTTATTTTTTTAGAATCTTCATTGAATTGTTTTACATGAAATATATGATCCAATGAATCATCTGTTAATAAATCCGGATTTTTTTTACATATCTTTTCAATAAATTCTATTTTTCTTAAATCACCTTGTATGTAGTTTATTATTTTTGTATGTACTGATATATCGAATGTTTTGAAGTTCGGTATTTTTTCATATATGATTTGCTGTATTTGTTCTCGCGTTGGCGGTTTTAATTCATATGTATTACAGACCTTCATTAACTCCTTTATTTTTTTATCCATATAATAGTTTCCAATACAAATAACAGGATTCATTGTCTTGTGTTCTAGACGCTGTTTTTTTGTTTTTTTCTGTCTTATTAATTTAATAAGCGCTGTTATACCCCCTTTATCGCCATTGTTCATTCCATCAATTTCGTCCATGATAATGGCAATTCTTTTTGGCTTTCTTGCAATCATATGGAGAACATTTTGCGAAGAAATATTATTGGAGGTTATTGTATCAATGAGTGATTTATTCCGAACATCTCCTGCGTCATATTTAATAATATCATAGTTCAGTTCTTTTAATATTTCTGTTATAAAATGTGTTTTTCCACAACCTGGAGAACCATATAAATAAATGCCCTTTTTGAAATTGATGTTTTGACAGTTCGTTTCATAGTTTGTAAGCATTTTTTTTATATCTTCTTCTATTTGTTCTCTATTTAAAATATTATTCATTTACTATAATAAATGAATAAGTTTTATATGACTATTTGAACGCAGTTAAATAACCTTAACCTTTTGTATTTATCAGTAAGCATATACACTTCCATCAAGTAAAAAATATGTACCTTGATTATAGACCTTAATGATTGCGGAGTTGTTTGATGCGACTGTTAAAGATGATAAGTAACTTGTTCTTATTGTTGAACCACCAAGCGGTTTACTTATAGTATAAGAAGTTGCGCTACCGGTAATATAAATTATATACTGACCTCCTGTGACCGAGTTTGAAAATGTAATTCCTGATATGCTTTCTGTCATAGTTAAAGTATATGACGCAAATGAATAACTGTTACAATTTATAGTAAGAGATCCGCTAACTGAACTTACCGCTATTGGTGCCTGAATTTTTAACCCGCTTGAAAGTGTTAATGACCCGTTAAAATTTGCTGATCCGTCAACATATAGTTTATTCAAAGAAGTATTAGAAGGTTTAACATACGAACCAATATTCACACCATTATTATCATAAGTTATTTGCGTAGAGTTTGCTGAATCTAATCCAATTGCACCCCAATTTCCACCAGCATTATAATTCCAAATAAAATTATTTGTAGGATAATTTAGAGTTGCATGTGGTATTGATGACCCTACTTTTAATGTATATGTTGGAGTTGGATTATTTGACGTAGCGGATGATGTAAACAATTGCGATACTGGTTGTGCCGTTGTTGTTGAAGCAGTTAATACTCCGCAACTTATTGTTCCAGTTCCTGCGTTTATTGTGTTATTATTTGTAGTAATATTTCCACATATCAAATTATTTCTAATAACTAAATTTCCATTAAAGGATACATCATTATAAACAATTAAATTGCCTATAATATTTGTTGTTCCAGATACATCTAGTGGATATTGTGGATCTCTTCCTATACCCATATTTTTATTTGCATATACTGTTTGTCCTACTATTAGATTCCCATTGAAGGATACATCATTTGTAACATTCAAATTGCCTCGAATATT
>Ga0209087_1000067_pt1 | contig 59498 bp, 79 predicted proteins | sample S_130805_EF_Meta_FD_187321 | JGI IMG/M metagenome (GOLD analysis project Ga0209087, IMG submission 187321) | Freshwater microbial communities from Lake Simoncouche, Canada to study carbon cycling - S_130805_EF_MetaG (SPAdes) (version 2) | ecosystem: Environmental > Aquatic > Freshwater > Lake ... | reverse complement strand
CAGTGACGTCTACAGCCGGTTTTATTACAGGTACAGGCGTTAATTCAACAGTTACAGCATCAACATTAACAGTAACTCAAGCAGACTATAATGGCCAAACTATTGGTTTAAGTCGTGCAGCGGGTATCACAGTTACATTGCCAGCAGCTTCAGGTACAAATGCCGTATATAAATTTTTGGTTGAAACAACAGTTACATCTAATAGTTATAAAATTCAAGTGGCTAACGCAACAGACGTAATTAGTGGCACATTAAATGTTGCCGGTACTACAGGCACTCCGTTTGGCACTCTTCCAGCTTCTGACACAATCACAATGAATGGCACTACACAAGGCGGCGTTATAGGTTCATACGTTGAACTTACTGATGTTGATGCAGGTATATTTGTTATTACTGCTGGTGGTCTTATTGGCTCTGGCACTGTAGTTACACCATTCTCTGCAGCTGTTAGTTAATTAATCACTGGGGGCATCTAGCCCCCTCACTAAACAAAGGAGATTAATTATGGCTATGCAATATGATGTAAAACAAGCGCATTTAAATTCTAGTGGGTATCTAGTTAAATATCCTGTTCGTGTTAAAGGGTTATCGTATACTGGCACAGCTACTGCGGGGTATGTAACTTTATTTGATACGGCTACAACACCTGTTTCATCAGGCGTAACTTATGCACGATCTGGTACAACTGTAACAGTAACAAAAACAGCTCATGGATTAATTACCGGTGATGTTATTGGTATTCACTTCTTATCAAATTCTGGTGTTTCAGCTACTGATGGTACATATTCTATTACTAGAACAACTGCTGATGCATTCACTTTAGTTGATATTAATACAGGTACTATTTCTAGCACTGCAGCTATATATGTTGTAGGTAAATGGCTTATGACTTACGAACCCGCAGCTACTGATGTATTTGCCAACGTTCCTTATATTCCGGGTGAAGGTGTACGAGCTGAAACAGGCGTGTATGCTGAAATGTCTAACGTGGATTCAGTACAAATATTCTATGGCTAGTAAGAAAAAAGGTCCTAGCTTAGCAATCGGACGTGGTGAGAAACTTCCTGTATCAAAAGGTGCAGGACTCACGGCTAAAGGTCGTGCAAAGTATAACGCAGCTACTGGGTCAAACCTCAAGGCTCCTCAACCACAAGGTGGCGCTCGTAAGAGATCGTTTTGTGCTAGGATGTCTGGTATGCCTGGTCCTATGAAAGATGAAAAAGGTAGACCGACTAGGAAAGCCGCATCACTAAAAAGGTGGAAATGCTAATGAGTACAGAACGAGAACTTGCCGAACACGGTATCGAAATTAAACACATTCAAACAGATGTAGACACCCTTATGGAAGATATGAACGAGTTAAAGAAAAGACTTGATGCTATTGAGTCTGCCCTTAACGAAATAAAAGGTGGGTGGAAAGTATTTATATTTATTGCGGGGATAGCTTCAGCCGTTGTTAGTTGGGCTGTAAATCATTGGCTTAAGTAGGAGATACTATGAAATCATTTATAGATAGAATATTTAAAAAAAGGAAACACGATGCTGAACAAATTGAAGAAAATAAAGCAATACTTAGTGAACAAATTGAAACAAGTATTAAAGAACGTATAGTTCAAAATAAAATTAATATGGAAGAAGTAGAAAAAGAAACACAAAAAGAACAAGTTGTATATAAAAAACCAGGTCACTACTTTGCAGATTGTAATTGTGCTAAGTGTGTAAGGTGGAGATGGATAAATCAAAATGCCGAGTAAATCTAAAAAGCAACATAATTTAATGGCAGCAGTAGCTAACAACCCAGCCTTTGCTAAAAAAGTTGGTATATCAAAATCAGTAGGAGAAGAGTTTATGAAAGCAGATAAAACTAAGAAGTTCGGATCAGGTAAATTAGTAGAAATAGATACTAATAAAAATCCTGGATTATCAAAATTACCAACGGAGGTTAGAAATAAAATGGGCTACATGAAAAAAGGCGGTATGGCTAAATCAGATTCAAAAGAAGATACAAAGATGGACAAAACTCAAGATAAGGCTATGATCAAAAAAGCATTTAAACAACACGACATGCAAGAACATAAGGGCGGTAAAGGAACCAAGTTAGCGCTTAAAAAAGGCGGTATGGCTAAAAAAATGAGTAAAGGTTGTGGTTATGCTTTAGGCGGCAAAGTAGCTCAGTTATCAAAAGCTAACGGTGTTGCTACTAAAGGTAAAACAAAAGGTACCATGGTTGCTATGCGCAGTGGTGGTAAAACTAAATCTAAGATGTGCTAAGGAGAATATTATGGCAGCAGATGATGGTAAATTAAGACTTGGTGGTAAAACAATAGATGAAATTAAAGAAGCCATGAAGGGTGATGGTAAAACTAGATTTTTTGGTAAAACCAAAGACGAAATTCAAGCTCATAGAGCTGCAGTTAACGCAGCTTTTTCTAGAAAAAAAGAAAGCGCATCATCCGATGACAAACCTAATATTGCATCACGCACAGATTTTAGTGATGAAAAAATAGCACCTAAGTTTAAAGCCCCTAAAAAGACGGCTAAAGAAAAAATTGAAACACCTCCAGGTGATATGGGTAGTGTTGATAGAACTGCTGATGTTATAGCTTCAGGTCCTGATATGTCTAAAGTTAATAAAGATATGCCTATGTCAACTAGAGATTTTACAGCAATGGAAATGGCTCAAAACATAATGTCACCTGGTTACAATAAGAAAAAAGGTGGCATGATCAAAACTAAAAAGATGTCTTCAGGCGGATCAACTGCATCTAAACGTGCAGATGGATGTGCTCAACGTGGTAAAACTCGCGGAAAGATGTGTTAATCATGGATGAATTTGAAAAAGTTCGTGACGAGTTACTAAAAAAACAACTAGGTGAAAACTATAAAGAATTTGAAAAACCTAGAAAAAATATGCCTACCGAAAATGATATGGAGCCTTTACCTAAAAAAGAAAATAAAGCTAGAGGAATACAGTTAAAACTAGGTCCTTCTAAAAAAGATAAACCTACTGACTTAAATCCTACATATAAAAAAGGTGGCATGACTGCTTCATCTCGTGCAGATGGATGTGCAGTTAGAGGAAAGACAAGAGCATGAGACCTTCACGTGGTATGGGCGCTATAATGCCTGATAAAATGCCTAAAGGTAAAAAGAAAGCTCGTAAAGATAGCACGGACTTTACAGAGTATAAAGAAGGTGGCAAAGTAAACGAAGCAGGTAACTACACAAAACCTAGTCTACGTAAAAGAATATTTAATAGTATTAAAGCAGCTGCTGTGCAAGGTACAGGTGCAGGTCAATGGTCAGCACGTAAAGCTCAACTCATGGCTAAACGATATAAAGCTTCAGGTGGCGGATATAAATGAGTGCATTAGCTAAACCACAACGTTCACTAAAAGCATGGGGTGAACAAAAGTGGACAACTAAGTCTGGTAAAAAGTCCAGTGAAACAGGTGAAAGATACTTACCTGAAAAAGCAATAAAAGCATTAAGCTCACAAGAATATGCAGCAACAACAAAAGCAAAAAGAGCAGGTAAAGCTAAAGGCAAACAGTTTGTAGCTCAGCCTAAATCAATTAAACAAAAAGTAAAACCTTTTAGAAAAATATAATCATGGTAGATAGAACCACAGGGTCCACGAGTTTTAATTTAGATTTAAACAATCTGGTTGAAGATGCGTTTGAACGATGCGGACAAGAGTTGCGTACTGGGTATGATCTACGCACTGCACGTCGTTCACTAAACCTACTTACAATTGAGTGGGCTAACCGCGGTATTAATATGTGGACCATTGAACCTGGTCAAATCAATTTAAACCAAGGTCAGATTATGTATGCCTTGCCTACTGATACGATAGACCTACTTGACATGGTCACTAGAACCGGTACAGGTCAGAACCAACAAGATATTAATATTAACCGTATCAGTGAATCAACCTATATTACAATACCTAATAAGAATGCAACAGGACGTCCTATCCAAGTGTGGATTAATAGACAGAGTGGTCAAGAGAACCCTACTGATTTATATACAGATGGCGCCGTTACTTCTACAGCGACTACGATTAACTTAACTTCTATTGTAGGTTTAGCGCAGTTTGGCTTTATTAGACTAGATAACGAAACGATTCAATATGGCGGACTTACAACCACAACAAGCGGTGCTACAACATACTACCAATTAACGGGATGTATACGTGGTGTTAACAACACAACTGCTGCGACTCACATAACCGCTACTAGAGTATATGTACAGAACTTACCTACAGTGAATGTATGGCCAGCACCAGATCAAAGTAACAACTATCAGTTTGTGTATTATAGATTAAGACGTATTCAAGATGCAGGTAATGGTATCACCGTAGAAGATATTCCGTTTAGATTTATTCCTTGCATGGTTGCAGGGTTAGCGGCGTATTTAGCGATGAAGTTACCTAATGTAGATCCTAATAGAATTGCAATGTTAAGAGCCGACTATGAAGCAGCGTTCCAATTAGCAGCTGATGAAGACAGAGAAAAAGCAAGTATTAGATTTGTGCCTCGTGAACAGTTTTACACAGGTTAAGTAATGCCAACCAAGTACGCCAGCGCCAAGAACTCCATAGCACAATGTGACCGTTGTGGGTTTAGATATAAGTTAAAAGAACTTAAACGCTTAGTTATTAAGACAAAAAATGTTAATATACTAGTGTGTCATGAATGTTGGGAACCGGATCAGCCACAGTTACAACTTGGTATGTACCCGGTTAATGACCCGCAAGCAGTGCGTAACCCAAGACCTGATTTAGGTTATTACCAATCTGGTTTAAATGGTTTACAGACAGATGAAACAACAGGCGTATCAACCTCACAAACAGGTGTCCCTTTAATGGGTAGTAGAGTTATACAATGGGGTTATAATCCTGTAGGCGGTGCTAGTTATTTTGATGCGGCACTAACACCGAATGACTTAGTAGGAACAAGTGCACTAGGTGATGTAACAATATCAATATCTTAAGGAGAAGTAAAATGGCATATAAATCAGGCGCAGACGGTATTACTAAACAAGGTAAAACCAAAGGTAAAAATTTAGGCGATACAGGCCCTAACGTAGGAATTCAAAACGGTCCAATTAAACATACTGTTGGCAAATTAAATGCTGACATGAAAAAAATGGGTCGTGGCTTAGCTAAAATTGCAGCACAAAAAAGAGGATAATAATCATGGCAGAATATAAAACACCGATAAATGTACCTAACGCAGACATTTATTTTTCACAAGACCCTAATAAGTTAAAAGCTCAAGAACTTAATAAAGGTACTGCTAGACAACGTGTAAGTGCAGGAGATCCTGGTTCTGATGTAATCAATAGACATGGTGAACTTGAAACTCGCGGTAATGGCGCAGCTACTAAAGGTCGTAAAGCTCGTGGACCTATGGCGTAATAAATGACGTACACTGAACTTGTCGCACAAATACAGGACTACACAGAAAATACGTTTACTACAACGGATATAAACACGTTTATAACTCAAGCAGAACAACGTATTTACAACACAGTCCAACTACCTGCACTACGCAAAAACGTAACAGGTTCATTAAGTTCGGGTAATAAGTATTTAGCGATGCCTACAGATTGGTTAGCTACATTTAGCTTAGCTGTTATTAACACAGACAACGAATACTTATATCTTCTAAACAAAGACGTGAACTTTATTAGGCAATCATTTCCTGATACTGACTCAGCTTTTTATGGTGAACCACAATACTATGCGGTATTTAATGCTTCATCGTTTATTGTAGGCCCTACACCTGACGCTAACTACTCAGCAGAACTTCATTACTTCTATTATCCTGAGTCAATTACAACAGCAGGTACTTCATGGATAGGTACTAATTTTAGTTCTGTTCTTCTTTATGGGTCTTTATTAGAGGCTTATACTTACATGAAGGGTGAAGCAGACGTGATGGCTACTTATAAAGCTCGTTATGATGAAGCGATGCTATTACTCAAACAGCTTGGTGATGGCAAAGATAGACAGGACTCATACCGATCAGGTCAAGTTAGATACCCAGTACAATAAAGGAAACTAAATTGGCAATCTCACAAACACTAGCAACAAGCTTTAAAGTTGAAATTTTAGATGGCATACATAATTTTGGTGTGGGCGTTATTCGTGCGTCTACTGCAGCGGATACTTTTAAAATAGCTCTTTATTCAACTCTAGCTACGCTTGACGCTGCCACAACAGTATATACAACACTGAATGAAGTTACAGGTACAGGCTATACAGCAGGTGGTAATACATTAGTTATATCTCAAGTCCCAACATCAACAAGTACTGAAACAACAGCATGGTTAAACTTTGCTAATTCAAGTTGGACTAGTGCAAGCTTTTCAGCAGATGGTGCTTTGATATATAATAGTACTCAAGGTAATAAAGCAGTAGCAGTATTAAACTTTGGTGGCACTAAAACCGCTACCGCGCAAACGTTTACAGTAACATTCCCGGCATCTACATTGGATGCTGCAATTATAAGGATTTCTTAAATGACATTAGATTCATCAGTATTTTCAGAAGCACCACAAGTAAATATTAATAATGTAAGACCCCTAGAAAAAGATTTATATAAAATGATGTGGGATAGACCGGAGTATAGAGTTGTAGCTCCTGGTGAACACATCGCACACGAATTTTTAAAACAAGCTAGACCACCTAAAGGCGCATCAGTATTAGATTTGGGTTGTGGCACTGGACGAGGTGCTCTTAATTTAGCTTTTTTTGGTGGCTTAGATGTCACGATGGTTGACTTCGCAGATAATTGTTTAGACGAAGATATTCGACCAATGCTAGAAACACAGAAGCATGCTATGCGATTTGTAGAGGCGGACTTATCTCAACCCTTACCTGTTAAAGCAGCTTATGGGTTTTGTACTGATGTGATGGAGCATATAAGACCTCATCATGTAGATAAAGTATTAGATAATTGTTTGGCTGCTTGTCAGCATGTATTCTTTCAAATTGCTACTGAAGATGATGTTATGGGTAAATTGGTGGGGCATAAGCTTCATTTAAGTGTACATCCATATGAATGGTGGTTAAAAAAGTTTATAGACCGAGATTGTGTTATTCATTGGTCTAAAGAAGAAAAAGGTTATTGTTTATTTTATGTAAGTAATTGGTTAAAAGGTTCTGATATTGTTGATGCTGGAGTGCTTAATACAGACGATGAAATTATCAAAGCAAACGTAGAGCACAACATTAAACGAGGTTTTTTACAAATAGAACCCCACCCTACGAATGACCAAGAAGTTATGATTGTAGGCGGTGGACCGTCATTGAATGAACACCTAGAAACTATTAGACAAAAACGGGCTGATGGTGTTAAACTGATTACAATTAATGGGGCTTATAAATGGTGCCTAGATAATGGTATTACGCCTTCTGCTATGGTTATGGTAGATGCAAGACCATTTAATGCACGATTTACACAACCTGTGGTAGATCATTGTAAGTATTTTATTGCTTCTCAATGTGATCCTACTACGTTTGATGGGCTTCCAAAAGATAGAACCTATATATGGCACACAAGTACTGAGTTACTTAATGACATATTAGCTAAACAATACCGAACTTGGTATCCTGTTCCAGGAGGATCGACAGTCCTTTTAAGAGCAATACCGTTGTTTAGGATGTTAGGTTTTAAACAGTTTCATCTCTTTGGATGCGATTCCTGTTTAGAAGATGAAGTTCACCATGCATATGAACAAATAGAAAATGATGGACAGTTAAACATACCCGTAAACGTGGGCGGAAAAATATTTAACTGTAACCCGTGGATGATTTCTCAAGCACAAGAATTTATTGATTTGATTCGTATGCTAGGGGATGAAATTGAATTAAACATTTACGGCGGGTTACTCCGTCATATTTTAGAAACTGGCGCATCATACGCCGACATAAAGGAGATTTAAAATGGCTGCAACTGCATGGCAATTATATAATTATGCTAAACGATATATAGGTAACGGAACCATTACACTAGGCGCTGGAGTAATTAAAATGGTTTTAGCGCGAACTTCAAGTAATGCTTCAACTTTTACACTTAGTACCTATGCTCAGATTACTGCTGAGATTTCAGCTACTGGTGGATATGTAGCAGGCGGTAGAAATTTAGTACCAGCAACGGCTCAATGGACAGTAGGTGCTTCAGCAAAACAAATGAAGTTTACAATGTCTACAGTAGGTTTAGCATTTACAGCTTCTGGTGCTTCATTAACTAACATTAGATACGCGATTCTACGTAATTCAACTGGCGCTGGCGCTGGTAAGTTATTATGTTTTTGCCAATTATCTAGTGCTCAATTTACTGTAACATCACCTAATACATTGACAGTTTTACCTGCTGCTACCGGCATCTTTACTCTAACTTAAGAGTTTAGTCGTGGCAGTAACAACTGGCTGGGGACGCGGTACCTGGAGTTCTGCTGAATGGGGGCAAGGAATTGTCATCGAGGCAGACGTAGGGACAGTTACGCTTACGGGCATAGCACCTTCAGTTGTACAAGGTGTAATTAGAACTCCTGCTGTAGGAACATTAACATTAGTAGGTAGTGCTCCAAGTGTAGTTACAGGACAAGTAGTAACTCCTACGGGTCAATCTGTAATTATAGGATCTGCACCAAGTATTGTAGTCACAGGAAATGTAGTAACACCCGCTGTAGGCACAGTAACACTTACGGGCATAGCACCTTCAGTTGTACAAGGTAAAATTATAACCCCTGCCGTAGGGACATTAACATTAGTTGGTGTAGCACCTACAGCTCTTACAGGTAGTATTATAACCCCTGCCGTAGGGACATTAACATTAGTTGGTGTAGCACCTGAAATAGCTCTACAAAATAACATATTTAAAACACCTGATACAGGAAGTTTAAGTCTTGTAGGAGCAGCACCTGATGTAGTACAAAGTATTGTAATAACACCAGCAGTAAGTACCTTAACAATAGCTAGTGACGCACCAAAAGCCCTTACGGGTGTAGTTATAACCCCTGACGTAGCAACACTTACTTTAACAGGCGTAGCGCCTTCAGTACTTACAGGTAGGGTAATAGCTCCAGCAGCAGCAGTGCTTACCTTAGTAGGTGGAACATCTACATTAAGTAACCCAAATTGGAATGTAATAAATACAGCACAAACACCTGGATGGGTGCAAATAGCAGCATAAAAAGAACAATTTGTAGTAAAATATAGCAAACTAAAAGGAATTTATTATGGCAAGCACCTATTCAGCACTGAAAATAGAACTCATAGGAACTGGCGAACAGTCGGGAACTTGGGGCACTACAACTAATACTAATTTGGGCGACGCCGCACTGGGTGAAGCTATTACAGGATCTGCTGATGTAAACTTTGCTACAGCTGCTGATGTTACTGTAACTCTTACTGATGTTAATACTACTCAAGCTGCTAGAAACCTTCGTTTAAATATTACTGAATCTTCTACAGGCATAGGCTATGTAGGTAACTTAATTCTAGGTTCAGGATGCCAGATTGAAAAATTCTATCTTATTAATAATACAGGTACTGGCGCTAAAACAGTTAAAAATACAACAGGTACAGGCATTTCAGTTCCAGCAGGTAAAGCAACTTTAGTTTATAACAATGGTACTAATGTGGTTGATGCAGCTACTTATTTTAGCTCTTTAACATTAGGATCAGCCCTTCCAGTAGCTTCAGGTGGTACGGGTGTTACATCATCTACAGGAACGGTAGCAGTTGTTTTATCAAATACACCTACTTTAGTAACCCCAGTATTGGGCGTTGCAACAGCTACATCAATTAATAAAGTTGCTTTAACCGCCCCAGCTACAGCATCGACACTTACTATCGCAGATGGTAAAACATTAACAGCAAGTAACTCACTTACTTTAGCAGGTACTGATTCAACAACAATGACATTCCCAGCGTCAAGTGCTACGGTTGCAGGGTTAGGCATAGCTCAATCATTTACTGCAAAACAAACTTTTACAGGTGCAACAGCTTCTTTAGCTTCCGCATTTATTAATGCTACTGAAACATCAACGATTTCTGCAACAGCAGCTACAGGTACAATCAATTATGATGTAACCACTCAATCAGTTCTTTATTACACAACATCAGCAAGTGCTAACTGGACAGTCAATATTAGAGGTAATGCAACAACATCTTTAAATACTTTAATGTCTACTAATGATTCACTTACGGTTGTATTTTTAGTATCACAAGGTGCTACAGCTTACTACAATAATGCTCTTACAATTGATAGCGTATCTGTCACGCCTAAATATCAAGGTGGCACAGCATGGACAAGTGGTAATGCTTCAGGTATAGATGCTTACTCATATACCATTGTTAAAACAGGATCAGCAGCATTCACAGTATTTGCAGCCCAAACACGATTTGCATAAAGGTTAATAAATGTCATTATTATCAAGACTAGCCGTATCAGCAGCCAGAGCTTATGGTGCATTATCATCCAATCCTAACGCTGTATCTGCATCCTATCTTGTTGTAGCTGGTGGTGGTTCAGGTAGTGCATCACATGGAGGCGGTGGTGGGGCAGGTGGTTATCAAACTTCTACATTTACATTATCAACCCTTAATACTTACACAGTTACTATTGGAGCAGGTGGTGTAGCTTCAGGTATTCAAGGTGCTGTTGGCTTTGATGGTTCTACATCTTCTATTTCAGGAACAGGATTATCTACTATTTCATCTGGTGGTGGTGGTGGTGGTGGAGCTGGTTTTAATTCATCATCTTGTGTGGGAAGAAATGGTTTAGCTACTAATGGTAATGGTGGCGGTGCTGGTGGTGGAACAACATCTAGTGGTCAAGCTGGTGGTTCAGGAAATGGTGCAGGATTTGCTGGTGGTTCAATGGTTACTAACGGAACAGCAGGTGCTGGTGGTGGCGGTGGCGGTGCTGGTGCTGTTGGAGCAAATGCTACAGGTTCTGGTTCTGGAGGTGCTACAGGCGGAATTGGTGGCGTAGGGTTATCTAATTCAATTACAGGTTCATCAGTATTTTATGCTGGCGGTGGAGGCGGAGCTGGATGGACAACCAATGGTGCGGCTGGAGGTAATGGAGGTGGTGGTGCTGGAGGAAACCCAAGTGTAAAAGGTGTTAATGGAACAGCTAACACAGGTGGTGGCGGTGGTGGTTCTGGGGATGGTAGTAGTACTACAGGTGGTAATGGCGGTTCAGGCATAGTCATCATATCTTACACATCTGCTACACCCAAATTCGTAGGTGGCACTCTTACTACTTCAGGTGGTAACCAAATACACACATTCACATCTTCAGGCACATTAAGCCCTCTTACACCTGTAACAGCTAGTTATTTAGTAGTAGCTGGTGGTGGAGGCGGTAATCAAGGTTTTGGCGGCGGCCCAGGAGGAGGGGGTGGTGCTGGTGGACTATTAACTTCATCTACTACGCTTTATTCAGGCGCTACTTATGTAGTCACAGTAGGCGGTGGCGGTGCGGGTTCTTCAGCAGGAAGTGCTGCTGCTGCAACAAGTGGTTCTAATTCAGTATTAAGTGGCACAGGCATTACTACTGTGACATCCACAGGTGGTGGTGGTGCAGGAACAACTACAGGACAAAATGGTGGTTCAGGTGCTGGTGCTAATTCAAATGGTGGGACAGGCGGAACAGGAACATCAGGACAAGGTAATAATGGTGGAACAGGAAATGGAGTACCTAATTATGCTGCTGGCGGTGGTGGTGGTGCAAGTGCTGTAGGAGCAAACGCATCAACAATAAATGGTGGTAACGGTGGTGCAGGCTCTGCTTCATCTATAACTGGTTCTTCAGTAACCTATGCTGGTGGTGGTGGAGCTGGTGCTTATACAGGCACTGCTGGAAGCGGCGGTGCAGGTGGTGGTGGAAATGGAGCTGCTGGCACAACAGGAGCTTTATCAGGCGGATCAGGAACAGCTAATTTAGGTGGTGGTGGTGGTGGTATAGGTGGTGCAGGCGGTGCAGGATCAGGAACAGGCGGCTCTGGTGGTAGCGGAGTTGTGATTATCTCATACGCTGGCTCACAAGTATTTAACGGTGGTTTAGTCACATCATCAGGTGGTAATACAATCCACACATTTTTAGCATCAGGTGCTTTAACACCATTAACAAATAACCTAAATAACTCATTAAGATTTAGAGCTAGTGCATCTGCTTATCTAAATAGAACACCTGCATCAACACCTACAAGTTGGACTTTAAGTTTATGGGTAAAAAGAGGAACATTAGGTTCTCAACAAGCTTTAGTGTATTCAAGACAAGCTGGCACTATTTCTACAGGATTGTTTTTTAATGCTTCAGACCAATTAGAGTTTAATTTTACTACTGTTTCAGTAGTAACATCCGCAGTATTTCGTGATCCTTCAGCTTGGTATCATGTTGTAACAAATTACAATGGCACAACATATAATATTTATGTTAATGGTAATCAACAAACTACAACAGGTTCTTCAACAGGTGCTAATACCTTTATGAACAGTAGTGCTTCAGTAGTAAATGCTATAGGCAAGTATGGTGATTATGCAGGATATTATCTTGATGGATATTTAGCAGATGTAAACTTTATAGACGGTCAAGTTTTAGCTCCCTATTACTTTGGTAACAATGATTCATATGGAAATTGGAAACCAATTAAATACACAGGTATGTATGGCACTAATGGTTTCTACCTAACCTTTGCTGATACTTCAGCTCTTACAACTTCATCTAATGCAGGTCTAGGTAAAGACACATCAGGCAACGGAAACTATTGGACTACTAACAACATCTCAATTACTACTGGCACAACCTATGATGCTATGACTGATGTGCCTACTAATACAAGTGCGACTGTGGCTAATTATGCTGTGTTGAACCCATTAGCTTTAAATACTAGCCAAACTTCATTAACAGAAGGTAACTTATACGCTATTCCAACATCTGGTGCTAGTAATTGGGGAACAGCATTTTCTACTATTGCAATACCAACTTCAGGTAAATATTATATAGAAGCTACTGCAACTGTTTATGCAGGTTCAGGTAATAACTCATCTTTAGGAGTTGTTGACTCTGCCACATTTATCCCAACAAATAGTGCAATTCTTTATCAATATACAACTGGCGAAGGTTTTGATGGAATACTATGTCATTTATTTAGTGACTATGTTGCACCAATAGATGATGGTGTTCAAGGTACTAATGTAACAGGAATTACAGGAACATCTGTAAATTTAATGCTTGCTTTGGATGTTGATAATGGAAAAGTATATGCTGGATATAATGGCACATGGTTAAATTCAGGAAACCCTGCTGGCGGAACTGGTCAAGTAGCAACAAGAACATTTTCATCTACAGATGTAGTAGCTGGCAATACTTCTTATAATGGAACAAATGATCAAGCACAATATTATAACTTTGGACAACGACCATTCTCTTACACACCACCTACAGGCTTTGTAGCACTAAACACATATAACCTACCTACCCCTACTATATTACAGGGTAATAAGTATATGGATGCAACGCTATGGACAGGTGTTGGTCCAGCATCACAAGTTATAGTAAACCAAGCATTATTTAAACCTGATTTAGTATGGGTAAAAAATAGAAGTTCAACAAGAAAACATAACCTTTATGATTCTGTAAGAGGCACCTCAAAGAGATTAGTGTCTAATGACACAGCAGCAGAAGATACAGTTGCAGGTGTTACAGCATTTAATTCTAATGGTATGACGCTTGGAGATGAAGGTGATGTAAATGCTAATGCTCTTACTTTTGTAGGTTGGCAATGGCAAGCTGGTCAAGGCTCAACATCATCTAACACTTCAGGCTCTATTACATCTACTGTATCTGTAAATACAACTGCTGGGTTTAGCATAGTAAGTTACACAGGTAATGGAACAAGTGGAGCTACTGTAGGGCATGGTTTAGGTGTAGCACCTACTTTTGTAATAGTTAAAGAACGAGGATCAGGCGGTTCAGGTGCTTGGGCTACTAAATTTCCAGGTGCAACTGCAACACAATATCTAGCATTAAATGAAACATCTGCCGCAGTAACCACAAATAGTTATTTTACGGCTAACCCTTCTTCCACTCTTATATATTTAGGCAGTAGTAGCACAAATGTAAGTGGTGAAGGTATGATAGCTTATTGTTGGACACCTATAGCAGGGTTTAGCTCATTTGGTTCTTATACAGGTAATGGTAGTGCTGATGGTGTATTCGTATACACAGGATTTTTACCTAAATATATAATGATTAAATCTTCAAGTATTGCTGGTGAATGGGCTATATATGATATACCAAGAGATTTATATAATCCTATGGGATTAGGTGGCGGCAGATTACAAGCTAATACTGCTAATGCAGAAACAGGCGCAGATTCAGCACAATATATAGACTTTTTATCTAACGGATTTAAAATTAGAAACACATCAGGATTTGATAATCAATCAAGTGCTACATATATATTTGCCGCATTTGCATCTAACCCATTTAAGAATAGTAACGCATTTTAACAGGAGAAACACATGGCACATTTCGCACAACTTAACGCAGAAAACCTAGTAACACAAGTGATTGTAGTTGCTAACCAAGACACAGCCGATCAAGACGGTGTAGAGAACGAAGCTATAGGCATTGAGTTCTGCACTAACTTACTTGGTGGTAAATGGGTTCAAACATCATACAACGCTAATATCCGTAAGAACTACGCAGGTGTAGGATACAAGTATGACGCTACACTAGACGCTTTTATTCCACCACAACCTTTTGCAAGCTGGACATTAAATAATGAAACAGCACAGTGGGAAGCTCCAGTAGCTATGCCTACAGATGATAAACGTTATACATGGGATGAAGCAACGACAGCTTGGGTTGAAGTACCCGTAGGTGAATAATGAAGATCCTAGTTGGGGTTTTAATAACGCTTTGTTTACTTAGCTGGGTACATTGTTTAGGGGGTTAAAATGAATATGGAAAAAATAACGAGCATGTTGTTCCCAGTGATAGTCTCGGCTATTGCTTGGTTACTTACTTCAATGGCGTCTATACAAGCAGACCTCATCAGTATCAAATCTAAAATGCCTAATCTAATTACAGAACAAGGTGTACCCACTGACAGCCCAATCTCAGCAGAAGCAAGAGCTAGATTGAAAGAAGAATTAAGAGCTCAGATGGGTGAACTTAATGTACGTATCCGTATTTTAGAAGAACATGAAAAATCAAAAGGATTTAAATAATGTTTAGTATTCTCTCATCCATATTAGGTTTTGCAACTGCAGGACTACCTAGCATATTAGGATTCTTTCAACAAAAGGGAGATCAGTCTCATGAACGTGAGATGGCTAGATTACAAAATGAACAATCATTACTTATGGCTGAAAAAGGTTTTGTATCTCAAGAAAAAATAGCAGCGATTAATTTGGAGGGTACTTATGCAGAAACATTTACACAAGAACGCCAAGCACTTTATGAACACGATGCAAAACTTGTACACGATGCAGCCCCATGGGTTAGAACTCTCAATGCAAGTGTCCGCCCTATTGTTGCTTTCACTTTTGTAGCATTACTTTTATTTGTCGATATTGGCGGTTTTATTTGGGCTGTTAAGACTGTAGGTTTTAGTGGTGAAGCTATGGATATTATATTCTCTACTGATGAAATGGCTATTGTAGGTTCTATCATTGGCTTTTACTTCGGAGCTAGAACTTGGGAAAAGAAATAAGTGAATGTATCAAAAGCTGGCATCGCTCTTATCAAACATCACGAGGGTGTGCGTAGTCGTCCCTATCGTTGCCCTGCAAACTTGTGGACTGTTGGTGTGGGTCATCTTATCGGGGATGGCAAATTGTTGCCTGATTCTTGGAACAGAACTTTTACGGAAGCTGAAATAGATGGACTTCTTAAATCCGACTTACGTCGCTTCGAGCTGGGAATATCTAAGATGTTACCTAACGTGCCTCTTAGACAATGTGAATTTGATTGCTTGGTATCTTTTGCCTTTAATCTTGGCTTGGGTACATTTCAGCGATCAACACTCCGTCAAGCGTTGCTTCGCAATGATAAAAAACAAGCTATGGAATCATTAATTAAATACTGCCGTGCAGGTGGTAAAATACTCAAAGGTCTACAAACTCGTAGATTAGATGAACGTGCACTCTTTGAAAGTAAATAATGCCATTAAGTAAATTAGTATTTAAACCAGGAGTTAATAGAGATCAGACTAATTATGCGTCTGAGGGCTCTTGGTATGACATGGATAAAGTACGCTTTCGTTCAGGCTTCCCTGAAAAGATTGGTGGCTGGGTTGTACAAAATCAAACTGCTTATGTAGGCGTTGCTCGTAGTATTTTTAATTGGTCTACAACAGATACTAATGACCTCACAGGTATTGGTACTAATCTAAAGATGTATGTAGTTAATGGTACTCAAATTACCGATATTACGCCTATACGTCAGACCTTTACATCTCCTACTACTGATAACTGCTTTGGCACAACCAGCGGCTCTACTACCGTTTTAGTCACTATTGCAAATCATGGTGCAACTGATGGGGCTTATGTTACTTTCTCTGGTGCAGTAGCTGTAGGTGGTGTTAGTGCAACTAATTTAAATAAAGAATTTGTAATCACTTATGTATCAGCTAGTACCTTTACTATTAAAGTAGCTTCAGCTGCAACTTCTACAGTGGCTTCAGGTGGTGGTACAAGTATTACTGCCGCGTTTCAAATTAATCCAGGGTATGCTTATAATACAGCCGGTTATGGCTGGGGTGCTGGTGCTTGGGGACGTAACGGATGGGGTCAAGGTTCTACAGTACCTGTTTATTATCCACCTCGTTTAATCTTTCAAGATAAATTTAATAATGACTTAGTGTTTAATATACAAGCTGCTGATATTTATTATTGGGTTTATACAAGTTCTTTTAATACGCGTGCTGTTTTATTATCAAGTATTACAGGGGCTGTAGCTGTACCCCAACAAGTGACTAAAATACTATTCTCTCCACAAGGTTTCTTGCTTGCTTTAGGTTGTACTAACTATGATGCTACTGCTTCAGCACCTAACTACCTAGGTACCTTTGATCCATTACTTGTTCGCTGGTCTAACGTGGATGCTGATATAGGCCCTGAACCTGAAGTGTGGCAACCTACTTTAACTAATACAGCAGGATTCTTAAGACTACAAGCAGGTTCACACATCGTATCTGGAATCTCTACTAAACAAGAAGTACTTATATTTACTGATACATCACTTACATCGCTCCAATATTTAGGTACTTCAGAAGTATTTAGCCAACAACTTGTTTCTCAAAGCATTTCTATCGCAGGTTCTAATACTGTTGTTGCTGTAAATAACATTGTTTACTGGATGGGCTACGATAAATTTTATGCTTACTCAGGACGTGTAGATACCTTACCTTGTACACTTCGTCAATTTGTATTTAATAATTATAATAAAGCGCAACGTGAAATATTCTTTGCAGGCTCTAATGCTCAGTTTAACGAAGTTGTTTGGTTCTATTGTTCAACGAATTCTACTGAAATTGATCGTTATGTCATCTACAACTATATTGAAAACATTTGGTACTTTGGTGCTATTGAAAGAACTACATGGATTGATGCAGGTATTGTAAGTTACCCTCTTGCTACAGATAATGGTTATTTATACCAACACGAAAATGGTCACGATAATGGTCAACCTTTAAATGCCGCACCCGTTGCTATTAATGCTTATATTCAATCTGCTGATGTTGATATTGAGGACGGTGAAAAATATATGCTTATACGCCGTGTCATCCCCGATGTTAATTTTAATTCTTCAGACACAACTAATTCTGTTACCGGAGCTCCACTCGTACCCGCAGTGACTATGACTGTAGGAGTACGTAATTTCCCAGGTGCTGCAAGTTCTACTACAAACGCTGAAGGTCAAACAACGACACAAACAGTGACTACAGAAGCTACAGTAGACTTATATACTAATCAAGTCTTTATACGTGCACGTGGCAGGCAAATGAATTTTAAAATAGCATCTACTGGAGTAGGGGTTCAATGGCAACTTGGGTTACCTCGTGTCGACGCGCGTCCTGATGGACTAAGAAGCTAACATGGCTTTACAACTATTTACAGCGCCAACACTGCCCTTAGCGCCTAGGGATTATGATGCTGAATATTTTAATCAGTTAGTACGAGCGTTAAATACGTATTTTAGGCAAACGGGTTCTACTACACCTATAGTTATAGATCAGTTAACATTGCTGGCCCTACCTACAACTGCAGTGGGTCAACGTATAGGTACGGTTTATAATGATGGTGGGTACTTAAAGATTGTCTTAGCAAACACAATTAATCCATTAACAAACTCAGTTAACTTAGTGGGTGTAGCCCCAACAGTAATATTAAATGGCAACATTGTACCAACTAGAACAGTAGCATTAACAGGCATAGCGCCTACAATTACAGTAGCATAAGGGCTTAGAAACATGATATTATTAGATAAATTCAAGGACTTCGTATGACAGCACATCACACAGCTCAAGGTATAGCTTCCCTAGGTAGATATGGTGACGATTTAATCGTCCATATGAATCAAGAAGAAGTTGCGGGTTTGCAAGCATTAGCTAAGCAACATGGTGCATCTTTATCTATTAATCCTCATACTGGTATGCCAGAAGCGTTTAGTTTAGGCAAAGTATTTAAAGCAATACTTCCTGTGGCAGCTGGTTTTGCCTTAGGCCCTGGAGGTTTTGCTTCAGGACTGTTTGAATCAGGTTCATTTATGGGTTCTGCTTTAGGTACAGGGCTTTTAGTAGGCGGAGCTACCGCAGCATTAACAGGTAATTTAGGTCAAGGTTTAATGGCCGGTTTAGGTGCTTATGGTGGGTTTGGTTTAAGTGACGTTTATTCTAAAATGGGTGGTATGAGTGGCATAATGGGAGCAGGTAAATCTACTGCGGGATTAAATGCAGATTTAATAGGTAAACAAGGTATTAATACTGTAGGCAGTTCAATTCAACCTGTAAGTAATCAATTAACAACTCAAGCATTAGAAGCCAATGCAAATAATTTAGCGTCCTCTTTTCCAAAAACTCAAGTATTAGGTAGTGGAGTAGGAACAACTGGAGGTCAAGGTATTAGTTTAGGGCCTTTATATAATCAACCAGGCACTAATTTATTATCTGGTATGACTCCATCAGCAGCAACTACTATAGGTACATCTCCTAATATACCATTATCTTTAGCTGATACATCTAAATCAGCTTTATATAACCCTAGTTTAGCAGACAGTTTTTCTGCCGCTGGTGGTAAAGCCTCTCAATTATATATGCCTATAGGTGGAGCTGCATTAGCAGGAGTTGAACCTAAAGATTTTTATGATGAACCTTTAGCTGCACAAGAAAAACAAACCTATGAACAAACTGGTGTAGATTCTATGGGTAGACCTACCTATGGTTATGTTAACTCTTCTGCATTTAACCCATACAGAACATTAAACTTAAGTGGCCCAGGACCATTAAAACTAGCTCCTCCTGGTTATGCCGATGGTGGTGCAATTAATTCTTATGCAATAGGTGGTCCTATTGAGGCTACTGCAGGTTCTAGTATATATGGTAATCCTGATGGCACTATAGCCCAACAAACACCAAAAGATGATTATGGTATTGGACGTCTTAATAATTTGGCAAGGCAACAATCGCAAACTCAAGCACAAACTTATGGTTATGCAGAAGGTGGCGATGTTGGCATGAATTTAAATAATCTTCCTACACTTAATGTAAATACTGGGGTTAGTTCTTTACCTGATAGGGGTATCAATAATATAGATGCTAATACACTTAGATCTATAATGTATAAAATGACGCCTTTGGATGGTAAGGGTCTTTCCGGCAGAGAAATATATGATCAATTTGCGTTCGATGCACGTAACAAAGGATCTTCATTAGATACCATGAAAGTACAAGGCCGCGCAAAAGGCGGTTATTTAGATGGCGCTGGTGATGGTATGTCTGACTCAATACCTGCTACAATAGAGGGAAAACAACCAGCACGTTTAGCTGATGGTGAATTTGTAGTGCCTGCAGATGTTGTATCTCATTTAGGTAACGGTTCATCTAAAGCAGGATCAAAAAGATTATATGCAATGATGCAAAAAGTACGAAAAGCAAGAACAGGTAATCCTAAACAAGGTAAACAAATAAACCCTAATAAATATTTAATGGCATGAAATCAGTACAAATAGTAGCACCTGGACACATACATGCAGTGTGGTCTGTAGTACGAGGTTTACTTAATACTGCAATTATTAATTATGACTATGCTGATTATGATGTAGAACATCTAAAAGTGTTGTTAGTTAAAGAATTTCAAGTATTATTTGTTGTATTAGAAGACAACAATATTGTTGGAGCGTTTACAGTAGAAGTTATTACTTATCCTAATCATCGTGTAGCACACACTACCACTATGGGGGGTAAAGGATTATTTGATAAAAATACAGTAAGTCAATATGAAGAGTGGTGTGTAAGTAATGGAATTACGAAGATTAGAGCGTACGCTCAAGATGCACAAGCAAGATTATTTAAAATGAAATTAGGACTTAATGTGGTATCACACGTAGTGGAGAAAACTTTATGAAATTATTAAATCTGTTTAACTGGGTAGAAAGCTTAATAAGTTTCTTTACGCTTAATGTAGGCGGTGGCGGATCATCTGGCGGAGGCGGTGGTGGTTCTCAGACTTCTACTTCATATTCTACTAATTTACCTGAATACGCTAAGCCCTACTATGAACAGTTAATGAAGTCGACTGCTCAGAATGTTTATTCAACAGATGCTTCTGGTAATGTAACAGGTGTTCAACCTTATACTCCATATACAGGGGCTAGAGTTGCAGGGTTTACTCCAGGTCAAGAGGCTGTACAAAAAGAAACACTTGGTATGGCTACACCAGGACAATTTGCTCCAGCATCAGCGGGACTAGGAGCAGGTACTACTTTAGGTCTAGGTACAGGACTTGCAGGGTTAACAGGCGCTATGGGTTATACTCCTATGAGCGTAGGAACAGGTACATTTGGAGCCCCAGCTGCAGCTTCTTATATGTCTCCCTATGCTTCTAATGTAACTGATATTGGTGTACGAGAAGCTGAAAAACAAAGAGACTTAGCTAAATCAGCCGGCGCTCTAGGAGCTATAGGTCGCGGTACGTTTGGTGGCGCTAGAAATACTTTATTACAAGCTGAACAAGAAAGAGGCGCTAATCAAAACATAGCTGACTTAAGAACTAAAGGTCAACAAGATGCATACATGAATGCACAGCAACAATTTAATCAAGATCAAGCTAGGTCATTACAAGCTCAACAACTTAATCAAGCAGCCTATGGCCAACAAGCAGGACTCCTTGGTCAATTAGGAACTGCTGGTTTACAAGCTGGCCTACAAGGTTCACAAGCTCTTGGTCAACTTGGTGCTCAACAACAAACAACTGACTTGGCTAGACTTCAAGCTCAAGGTGCTACAGGTGCTCAACAACAACAACAAAATCAACAAGGTCTTGACGTTGCTTATCAAAACTTCTTGACTGCACAAAACTATCCTAAATCACAACTTGAATACTTAAGTAATATTCTACGTGGTAATGCAGGTGCACTTGGTTCTACACAAGTGGCTTATACACCGCAACCATCTACAGCATCACAAGTAGCCAGCTTAGGTTTAGCAGGACTAGGTTTATATAATGTATTAGGTAAAACAACATAGGACAATAATATGAGCATTGGTAAAAATTTAAGCTATATTCCACAACAAAAACTAATAGACTATGTTAAAAATCCTGAGTTAGCTGCAGCGGCTAATATACCGGCAGCATCTGCTTTATTTGAGTTACAACAACGTGTTGTAAAAGATAAAGAATTAGCTGCATTAAAAGCTAAAGAAGCTATGGCACAAGGTCCACAAAGTGTCGCAGATAAAACTATTGCAGCCTCACAACCACAAGGCTTACCAGCAGCTATGAATTTTGCACAAAACAATCAACCTATGGATGATAGCGGAGTTGCTTCATTAGATACAGGTGATATGTATCAAGAACAAAACTTTGCTAGTGGTGGTATCGTAGCGTTTGATAATGGTGGCGATGTTGACCTTACAACACGCAGTCGTTTTGATACACTTACTAACGAAGAAAAACAAATTATTGCAGCTCAATATGGCTTAGGTGCTGACTTAGGTAATCAACGTGGTTCTGTAGGTGCTGAATACGCTGGTATTATTAATTCACAAGGTGCCACTGTGCCAAGACTTAGTGAACTTCGTGGTCGTTACATGACTGATCAAGGTAATGAATATAATGCTAGATATACGCCTGATGCTAGAGCTTTAAGTGTAGATAGAAATACAGGTAGAACTTCTGTAGGTGCCGATGTAGCTCCTGGTCCAGATAATCGTATGGGCTTAAGAAGTATTCGTGGTAGTTACATTACTGATGATGGTACACGTTATGGTGCAGGATACAATACAGATGCTCATGAAGCCTTATTTGAACAAATTCGTAAGGATAATGCTAGATTAGGTTTAACTATTTCTCCTGATAAAGTAGGTGTTCAAGGTCAATTAAACTTTGCTCAAGGTGGAAAAGTTAAACATTATGCTTACGGTAAAAGTGTTAAAACAGATCCTGAATTATATGATCCGTTCTATTATAAAGATGCAGCTGCAGCGTTAGTACCTACAAGAAACGTTCCTACAGCAGGAGATTATTTTAAAGATCAAAGAGCTGCTGAAACAGAATTAGGTTTAGACCCTGATTATTATAAGACCCGTATGAAAGATATTGCTGCTGCTAATGAAACAGAAACAGATTCTGCTAAACGTATGGCAAATGCTAATATGTTGTTTGCTATGTCAGACGCCTTAAGTTCTACTCCAGGATCTTTATTAAAAGGCTTATCAAGAGCAGCACCTGCAGGACTTAAAGCAGGAACAGAAGCGCTTAAGGATCTTAGAGAACTTGAAAAAACTAAACGTGAAGCTCAAAACAAACTTAAAGATGCAGAGTATGCTCAAAAACGTGGTGATGCTCAAGGATATGTTAAAAATGTTAATGATTACAAAACACTTAACGCTAACATTGAGATGAAGAATGCTGAGCTTGAAACCTCTATCCGAATTGCTAACCTTAAAGAAAAAGCAAGTAAATCAGGTAAAGGCTATGAAATTTATGACAAAGCTGTAGATAATGCACAAAAAAGGTTTGATAAAGATTATCCTGATGCTGCATTTACTTCACATTTTAGTGAAGATAAAGCTAAATATGAGTTAGTTAGAAAACAATATATAGAACAAGAACTACAAACTCTTATGGGTGGGGTAGAAATGGCTTATGGTGCTTCACCTGCTGTAGCACAAGCCCCTGGTGGAATAACTAAACCTGTAGCTAATCCTGATGGTACAGTTACTGTTCCTGGTAAAGGTACATTTAAACAACTTCCTAATGGGAACTACGAAAAAATAACTTAATATGGCAAGAGAATTTACACCTGAAGAACTAGGTATCTCTAGTACACCACAGGAATATACATCTGAAGAATTAGGTCTATCTCCTACAGCAGCAACCAAAAAAGAATTTACCCCTGAAGAATTAGGATTAACTCCTACTGTTTCAGCTAAACCTGAAGACGTAGGCATGTTAACTCGTGCTAAACAAGCTTTAACAGAAGGCTTTGAATCTTTAGGTGGCGCTAAACGTGGTATTGAATTAGGTAGTGCTGTTGATAATAAAGACATGACAGCAGCTGCAGCTAAGATGCAAGATATAAAAACTAAAGGTCAAGTTGCTCCTGCTGTTCAAACATTATCTGCTGCAGACATACAGCGTATAGCTGAAGAAAAAGGTCTTATCCCAGCAGGCATGCAAGTGCCTTCATTTGTCGTAGAACAAATTTTAAAATCAGGTCCTGAAATGGTTATACCATTATTAACAGGATTTGCTGCATCTGCAGGAACTGCAGCAGTCACTGGTCCAGCGGCGCCATTAGCTGCACCAATTGTAGGAGCTTTAGTTGGTATTGGAACGTATGGTGTTCAACAATACGGTCATTTCATGGAACGTCAAGCATTAGAAAAAACTGCGCCTCAAGACTTAAATCCAACAGAAGCTAAAAAATGGGCAGCTATTACAGCACCTTTAGGCTATGCAGTAGATAGACTTACTTTAGGTATGGGTAAAGTAGGAACTAAAGCTGCAATAAAAGAAATAACAAAAGAAATTGCAGAACGAGGCACGGGTAGATATGTAGCTAAGGCAGCGGGTGAAGGTGCAATTAAAGGTCTTTCAGAAGTGCCTACTGAAGTATTAGAACAAGCAGCAGAACGTTATCAAGCAGGTTTATCTTTAGATGACGATCAAGCTAAAAATGAATACTTTGAAGCTGGTTGGGGTGCATTAGCTGTAGGTACTGGTCTTGGTGGTGTTTCGCATGGATATCAATCTTATAAAGAAGCTAAACAAATAACAAGTCAAGTTAAGGAAGTTAACAAAGCTAAAGAAAAAATACTTAGTGATGATATAGCAGATACTGAAGTAGCTAAACCTAATCGTAAAGATGTTATGGATGCTACATTTGACGAAATAAAAACTCAAGCTGATGCTATTAAAGCTAAACAAGCTAAACCAAAAGTTAAAGTCAAAGAAGAGGAAGAGCAAGATTTAGCCGATGATGAACCATCAAGCGTTCTTAATAGTGCTACGTTAACTTCGTTAGGGTTTAAAAAATCTAGCAATGGTTATAAAGCTCTTATTGGTAAAGATATATCTGCACAGGAAAATCGGGACTTATTAAATCAAGTTATTGAAGCAAATCCTGATAAAGTAAATGAAGATGTAGCGAATACTTTTATCCAATCTTTGCCTCCTGTGATAGAATTAAAACAACCAAAACCGATTCCTAAGGAAAAAATTGATGTCACTAGACAACCTAAAATTAAGTCCGAAGCAGATAGAACTAGCCTTCCAGCACTTGATGAATCCAAACGAGTACGAGCAACCCCCGAAGGAGTTGAGTCAAGTGACGTTGGAGGAGTGGACGCTACTGGGGATAATGTTGGACAACCTGTTGGACGAGAGACACAACAGCCTGTTACATTAAAAGAACCTAAAGCTCCAGAAGCTCAAGAGACTCTTAAGAGCGGAGAAGTTTTAGGTGCGTATTATGATATTGCTGATAAAGAACAAAAGTTTCAACAGCAAGTTCCTCAAGAAGGTTCGTTAGAAGTTAAGCGTAAAGAATACGTTAAACCTGAAGACAACCTAACACCTACTTCATTTACAGATAGGCTTTCCGATCCAGATCCTATTATTAGAGATAGAGCACGAACAGAGTTTTTAAAAACTGTGAGAGAAGGACGTAATATTGAACGTTCTAAACAAGAAGCGGAACTTCTTAAATCTATACCTCCTACCTACCCTTTAGTTAAACAAGGGCAGCTATTAGCTTCCAATCTAACTAACTTAAAAAACCCACCTCCACAATATCTTATTGATGAGTTACGCGACCCTATCTTAAATGATAAACAACGTAAACAAAAAATTGCAGAGGGTAAACAATATATTATAGATCAACGTATGGAGTCTGTAATTGATAAGATTCTAAACCGTCCACCTACACCTCAAGAAGTAGAAGCGTTTAATAAACTTCAAAATGAACTCTTTAGATATGAACCTAAAAAATTAGGTAAGAATAAAAAATCACAATTTGCTTCTGATAAAGAATCATACAATAGTATGATTGATGCCTTCATTGATGACTTCACAGGTTTAAAACAAGAGAAAAAATTATATAGTCGAGCTGTTTCACCTGAATTAACTCAGTGGTTTGAAGGCTCTAAATTAGTTGATGACACAGGAGCTCCTTTAAAACTTTATCATGGTACTACTAAAGATGTAAAAAATTTAAAATCAAGTAAAGATGGTTCGTTAGGTGCGGGAATTTACCTAACTCCTGATCCTGCTTTTGCTAGTAGATATGCGGAAGCCGAAGGTGGAAATGTTCTTCCTGTTATAACCAATCTTAAAAACCCATTAGTTATTAATACTGAAATGGGTAAAACAGATCCTATGATTCAAGCACTTACTCAATTAGGTGTAACTGAAGAAAAAGCTAGTGATATTGTTGAGAAAGCTTATGAAGAAAAAGGATATATATCTAAAGAAGTAATGACTCGAGCTCAAAAACAAGGATACGATGGTATTGTTCAATATAAAGACGGCAAGTTAAGTGAAATTGTTGCTTTTAATGCAACACAAGTTAAATCTACCATTGACTCTTTACAATCAACTTTAGAAGGCACTCCTGAAGGTAAAGCTATAGTTAATACAACTAGGCCTGCTAAAACATTAGGTCAAGCCCTTACTATTATTAGACAACAGCATTTAGATAAGCTAAACCCTGTTCAAAAGATATTACTAGATGTTATATCTAAACTGCCTAATGTAACTAAAGGCACATATAAAGTTATGGGTATGAAGAAAGGTGAATATGGTTTGTTTGAGCCTTTCCAAAACAAAACTACTATTAGCCCTGATGCAGGTGTAGATACAATATTTCACGAAGCGACACATAGTGCCACGGCCTTTGAATTAAAAAAACATGTAACCATGAAAAATGGTAGACCTGTTGGACGCACACCACTAGGTAATAAATTAGTAGATATATTTGACGTAGCTGAAGTTGCTGCTATGCAACAGGATCTAAACTTTGGTGAAGCCTTTAAAGATATGGATGAGTTTATTGCTAACGCATACAATACTGAAGCCTTCCAAAAATTCTTAGCAAGTGAACGTAGTGTTGTTCCGGATGCCCCTCCTGTTAATTCACTATGGACAGACTTCCTTAACTTCGTTAAACAACTTCTAAACTTAGGTGATGTATCTAATACTTTATTAAGTGATGTCGTAGGATTAACACCCGACTTATTTACAGGCACACGTCAAGTGGGTAACGCTACCATACCTGACTTCACGCCTCAAGATAGAATGTTTGCTAAAGACAATAATCAAAAAGCTGCAGCATACTTTAAAAATACAAACCTTAAAACTGAAAAGGTTGAAGAGGCATCAGCATTCAAAGAGTTTAAAGACGATCCTAAACAATTTGTTAGAGATAGGTTTAAAGGATGGCAGCATTTCCTTGACACTGCCGAAACTAACTTTTTTTCATCCGATGCAGGTTTAAGTAATGCTATACGTCGTGGGTTAGAAGAAAACGCTGAATGGGCAGAAACTAAAAAAGTATTACATTCCATTAGCACATCACAAGCGTTACATAGTGAAGCACCTGCTCATCAGTTTTTAGAAGAAGGTGATATTAAATACGATCCTAGTTTGCATAAATATGTTGTATCAAAATCTAACACAAGTTGGAAGAAGATGATGCTTAATATTAAGGCCCTTGCTGATAAGGCAGGTATTCCTTATGAAACTATGGAGAAGTATGCTCATGCAGCGTTGATTGGTAAACGCTTAAATAGCTTAAAAGAAAAGAATAAAGAGTTAAAAGAAGATGTTCTAGATATGATGCTAGCTGGTAAAGACAAAGAAGCTAAAGCTAAATGGGAAAAAGAATATAAACATATTCATATGACTACAAAAGAGATTAACAATGCTCTTAAACTATTTGATGCTTATCCAGGATTAAATGGTATTGTTGATCAATGGAATAGTATTAGAGCTAAAGTATTAAAGTTTGGTGTAGATTCAGGTCTTTATTCTGCAGAACAAGCGCAAGGGTTATTAGATGTAATGGACTATGTTCCGTTCTACCGTGTTGAGCAGATTGAACAAAAAGAAGGTCCTAAAGAATACACTCGTGGTTTATTAGATAGAGCTAAAACTGATCCTAGATTTAAAGGCAGTAATCAGCCTGTTAATAATGTGTTTGATAACATGGAACGCTGGATGACTTATGTTATTAGAAAAGGTATTAATAACAAAGCTGCACAAAATTTAGTTGCGGCAGCAGATCAATATTTAGAAGATGAAGTAACTAAACTACCTCCAGGTGCTAAGAGCCCTACAAGTAATACTATTGGTATATGGCAAAACGGTGGCATCGTTAAGTATCGTTTTGAAGACCCATTATTTGTAAAAGCATTTACAGGTATGGAGACTGTAGCATTACCTGCGTTTCCCCTGCTTGCAAAGATAGCAAACGTATTACGTGAAAACATTGTATTGTATCCGTTGTTTTCTATATCTCAAGTATTCCAAGATACTTATAGTGCTCTGATCACTTCAGGAGTAGAGAATCCATTTATGATTCCTATTGAAGTAGCAAAAGAAATATATAGAACGGCTACAAAAACTAGTGCAACTAGGGCACAACTAAAAAGCGTTGGTGCTGTAGGTATTAGAGATTACACAGCTGATATAAGTAGATCAGATGCTGAAATTGCAGCGGGATTAAAAAAACCAGGATTGTTTGATCGTATAATTAGAAACCCGTTACAAAAATTTTCTATGGCTTCTGATAATGTTATTCGTCAAGCTATCTATAATCAAACACTAAAAGAAACAGGCGATAAAGCACTTGCTATTGAACGTGCTTTTGAAGTAATTAACTTTAGAAGAACAGGTTCTAATAAGTTGGTATCTGTAGGACGTCAAGTTATTCCGTTCTTTGGTGCTTATCTACAATCACTAAACGTAATGATGAAAGTTGCTTCAGGACGTGGTATTGCTCCTTCTCAACGAGCAGAAGCTTATAGAGTGCTTAGAAATACTATGATGAAAACTATGCTTTTAAGTTTAATATATAGTGCTTTAGTTTCAGATGATGACGATTATGAAAAACTAGATCCTTCTGTTAGAGATAGAAGATTTATATTTCCAGGCATGGGTGGTTTAAGTATTCCTCTTCGTTCAGACTTGGCTACTTTATTTACAAAAATTATTCCAGAACATCTATATCATACGTTATATAAACAAGATGAAGATGGAACTAAAGCAGGTAAAGCTATAAAAGTTGGAATAATAAACGCTATTGCTTCTCCATCAGTTATGCCTCAAGCTTTTAAACCCCTTGTTGAAGCCTCTATGAACTATGACTATTTTACTGGAAGACCTATTGCGGGAACAGGTGTTGGTGGTAGAGAAGATGAAATGCAATACACTGCTAGAACATCTGAATTGGCTAAAGTACTAGGTAGCCTTTCAGGATCTTCCCCTATGAAAATAGATCATTTACTTGATGGGTATTTTGGTTATAGCGCAGGTTTAATACGTCTAGGTACAAACAATTTAATGGCAGATATAAGAGGAGATGTATTACCTTCTAACTCTACACAAGATTTGATTAATGCTATTCCTGGCACGTCTGCATTCTATTCTAAAGAGTTTGGAAATCGTGCTAAAAATGATTACTATGAATTAAGAGATATTCAAAGTGAAGTTTATAATACTTATAAATATAAAGAAAAATTTAGAGGCCCTGAAGAAACTTTAGAATATATAAACAAAGATAACAACAAAGGTCTTATTGCAAGAAAAGGTTTACTTGATGATATTGGTAAATATTTAGGTCAATTAAGAGCGGCTGAAACAAGAGTTTTAGAAAATAAAAACATGTCTCCTGACGAAAAACAACAAAAAATTAGATATTTTAGACAAGAAGAAATGAACATGCTTGATCATATATCTAAATTTGAAGATCGAGACGTTAAATATATTCAAAAAATCAGGTTTGAATCTGGGTTATAAACGCCAAACTCGAATACCTTTTACATTATCCTCAATGACTACTTTGTGAACAAACTCAAACTCTAGTCGTTCACTTTCTTTTGTAATAGCAGCTACCGCTGCATCAGTATCAATTGCAGGTAAAAAGATAGATGAGCCTGGTTTAAATTCAGACCAAAGTATTTGGTAATCTGTTCCGTTAGTTAACACTTCGTGGTATATCCAATGGTAAGTTATTAGTTTTTATGTCGTCAAACGTAGAGTTATCAATCCATATGCATCTTCTTCCTGAACCGCTAACCTCTAAACCTTTTTGAATAACTTTAAGTTCACCTGATTTAGGTTTTAAAATTTTGTTATCTCTAAGTTTAGCTACAAAATCTTCCATAGTTACATTGCCCTTAGTCTCTAAGTATGTGCGCATTATACCTACTGGAATGTAAATTGTGTTGACATCTGGTTCAATTCTTACTCTTAATTCATACATTGGTTTAAGTAAAGGGGCCTCTAATAATCCAGAACGAGCATCGGTTTTACTATTAATAACTAAAGTGTTTTTTAAGTTTTCATGTAAAAACTCAGTTAAAGTTTCCATAGCATCAAAATCACGAGCCTTTAAATCAATCTTTGATTTTTCTAACTCTGCATATATAGCTTTTTGGACAGGCTCTATATCTATATTATGTATGCCTAATGCCTTAGCTATTTTAGCCCCTAAAAATACAGCAGCTAATGTAGCTGAATATTTCCGGTCTTCTCCTGTAATGTTCCAAGCTTTGTCTATATTCTTTTGAGTGTCTGATAGGGCAGTCTTAACGGTATCTAAATTAGATATAATCCATTGAGCATATACTTCTCCAGCATGTCCATAATTATCAAACAATCTACCAAAGTAATTATCTGCTTGTTCTTTAGTTAAAGAGTCATCTTTTTCAATACGTAACTGTAAGAACCTAGCCATTTCACCTGAAGCTTTAGCATTTTTTGAAAACATGACTGTCCTAAAATCTGTATTACTTGAGACTACACATATTAAATTAAAGATAGTGTCGTTTTGTCTTTCTTTATTAACTCCGGCACTACTTAATCTATTTTTACCTCGACCCATTGACATAAACTTTAAAAAGTCGTGTAATTGGTCAGGAGTTACTTTAGTAAATTCATCTACGGCGGCAGGTAAGTTATTCATATACCCCATACGATTAATAACTGCATTACCTGTATCTCCCCAAACTTGAATAAGATTTGCATTCATCTCTGGGTTACCATACACACTAGTCATAGCCTGCAATACTGTAGATTTACCTTGACCTGTGCCAGGATTATATAAATTAATTACTGCTGATTTTTCTCTAGTTTTAAAAAAAGGCATAAGCAAAGAACCAAACGCACAGAAGAAACCAAATGCTCTCAACTCCATGCCTGGTCTTTCATATACTGATATAGCTTTTTTCCATTCATCAAAAGAACCTTTTTTCTGCAAGGTAGCATTAACGTCTTTTAAATCTTCTGACACAGGAACATATTTAATACCAAAAGCACTAATCTCACGATTACCAATTACTATTTTATTAAAGGTAGCATTCCAACCATATTGTCTATACATGGTAGTAGCTTTCTTTTGTTTTTGATGTGCTTCTAATACAGCAATAATGTAATCAATAACATGGTCTAGTCGTTTACCATTTTTAAATATACCTGTTGAGTTAAGAACTTTACTTGCTGTATCTCTAGTTAGTAATTGAGTTACCGGTGCTATAAATTCTTGCACTCCATCAAATGGTAAGTGCATCTTAAACCATGCACAAAAACCTGAGGCATGATCGTGTAATATTTCTACAAGGTAAAAGTCATAGTCATAAATTAAAATGGCTTCCTCTTCTTCCCCCGCAAGCGTTTTGTATATGCCACCATTCTTTCCTCTAAAATATGGGAAAGGATAATCAGGAATTTGATATGTTACTATCTCTCCAAGTTCTTCTGACTTAGCTTGAATAACATTATCAGCACCTTTGGAACGAAGAATAACCCTACCTAATTCTATAGGAGAAGTAATCTTACCTTTGTGTTTACAACCATCGCAACCTTCAGGACGTAAGCCTTCAAATTGTTTACATGTATGAGGTCCTGGAATGCCGTTAGCTTTAGTTTCTGTTTTAGCATATTCATAGTCGGGGTGATGTTTAGAAATATTATGGATGGCGGCTTCTGAATCTTCACAGTATGCTGCAATAGATAAACCAGACCTCCATAGCGGTTCTTCTACAGTAGCTTGTTTAGTCATGATATGAACTAATTGTGCGCAGCCATCATCTTTACGGCAGCGTTCAATAATCTTCATAAATTTAGAAGAGTTATTTCCTAATATGGCTTTTGTTGCTTCATCTAAAGGTCGTTTAGCTTTAGGTTTATCTGACACATGTATAGGGATAAGTCTTGCTAACTCATCAAAGGGTGTAGCTTTACCTTCATTAAGTATTACTACATCAGAAGGCTTTTCAAAGTTTTTAAAGTTTTTTGTATTAGGCACTCTAAGTATACGAGCCACATCAGCGGTGCAAGCGCCATCAGCTTTGAGTCCATGTTTAGCACATAAGAATTTAAACCCTTCAGCTACAGGTAACCATATAGCTTTATCTATAGGTTCTGTTAGAGACCAATAGCAGTGAATACCATTACCTGAATCAACAATCGTAGGCTCTGGCAACTCCGTAGTATTTGTAAATTTGCGTAGCGCTATTAAAGCTTCGTCTTTAGTTTCGTAATCTTTCCATTTACGTTTTTTAGCGTCAAAGCCACAATCTATATCAAGCCATAATATTTTTTGTTCTTTAGCATTATGTTTTTTACGTTCTGTATTTTCTGTCCATGTAGAGCATGCAAAATAAACATCTTGCTTATCTTCTAAAAATCTATCAATTACTTTTATTGCATCATCTATGGTGTCTATGAATTTAGGAGTGACTATGTTTTGTTGGTCTTTACCTACTATGCAATAGTATCCTTGGTCAGACCAAACGTGTTGTAAAAATTCTTTTGTTTGCATGTTTCTCTCGAAATAAGTTTTGCTACTGAATAGGTGCTACCGTATGCAAACGGCAGATAGCGGTGCCGTATTGATGACTGGTTAAACGGGAGGGGCTTAACCACCTACTTGCATTGCAGGTTATTTAGTTTTGCTTTAAGCGTATTACTAAGTGCTTGATTTTTAAGTCAACTCGCTTAGAGGGTCTTGCTTTACCTGAAAACCAATCATACACCGTTTGACGAGAAACGTTAAGCTCTTTAGCTACTTGACTTGCAGGGTATTTAAGTGCTATACAAATAGCACCTAAAAGAGTCCCTGTTGTTTCTTTAGCTTTTAAATTAGCCTCTACTATACTCTGTGAATATCCACGCATGCTATGTCCAATCAGATACTAAATCATCTAAACTAACATCACCTTGATCAATTTTTGGTGTTGCTGGTTTTGGAGCAGGTGCTGGAGTAGGTTTTTCTATAGCACGAACAGTAGGTTCTGGAATATCATCTTCTACTTTAGGTATTACAGGGTCAACAGGTCTAGCAATCGGCTGTTGTTTTTTCTGTTCAAACTCTTCACCATCTTCTTCTTTGTTGACGCTTACTGATAATGTAATAGCACGTTTAGCTTCATCAGAAGTTGATTTTGTAGAACATATGGCATACTCTTCATCATTTAATACTCTGATTGGTTTAAAGCCAATCTTTGTGCTTGATGAGTCTTCATCAAAAGAAACTCTTGATATAACAGACATTAAGTTTTGACCATTAGCACGAACGTAGTCTGTGTATTCATGTAAAGGCTTGCGGTCTTTAGTGCCATTACCAAATATAGATTGCGCAGGTAAAGTCATTTGATATATATCACCATTTAAATCATCAGCACGAACAACTGCAATACGTCTACTAAAACGACAAGCTTTAGTGCCAGATGGACCAGAACCTTTAATATTTTGAGGACATGCTAGGCATGTATCTGCTTGTTTCTCAGAAACAGTATCATCAGGTTTTGAGCTGTCTGAAGACCAGCAGGCTGGTGGTGGCATTTTCTCACCTTGTCTAAACTCTTTAGCAAAATACATACGATGCACATGAGGTGATGCATTAACAATAACTATATCAAGTGCGTCTTGATTAGACTTCTCAATTTCTTTACCATTAACCATCAATCTAAATTTACCGCCTCGTATAGAAATACGTTTGGCTGTCATTGAACTACCTGTGATATTGGCTGTAAAACCATCATCACGACGGGTATGTGCTGCTACTGCGGTGCTACCAAATACATCTAAATCGGTATTCATACATTCTCCTTATTTTCTCTACTTTTAGTTATTCTTACTGTGTATTCACTTGTTGCTTGTAATCCGGGCGGTGCTTTGTCGGGATTAAGTTCTAGATATTCTTTTACTGCCGACTGCACTAATCTTTTCTCAAAGAATTCAGGCATTTTGTTGTCTAATATAAAGTCATACATGCTAGACCAATCACTTGTCCAATATCGGGTGCGTAAAGTTCTTGATAACGTTCCTACTTTAGTTTTTAAACTTGTTACATTTAAAGTTCTACACGCCTCATTAAGAGCTAAATCAATTTTATCTTTCTGCACTTTGATATCAGTAATTTCTTTTTCCAAAGTTTCAATCTTATCACGCATATTAACTGATGCTTGCATAAGCTTTTCTATCTTGTTGTCATCTAATTCCATATACTCTCCTTTCAAATATTAAGAATAACAGTATAGCACAACAATTTACTTTGTCAACTATCTTTATCAATTAAATGTCCATAAGTAAGTATTACCCAATAAGCAAATTGTAATAGTTCTTCGGGTGTAGCATTACCTTTCATTGTGTTAGCTTTATTGCTTATCACTTGCACGTTACCTTTAATGTAACCCTTTGAATTATCTATTCGATCAAGTGATGGAGACCAAGGTTTAGGTCCCGATTTTTCACTATATTCTTTTTTTAATTTGTATTTTTTAAATACAGGGCAATTAATAGGCATAACTATATCTTTTACTTCAAGATTAAACTCAATTTGTCTATCTATCGCTCGTCGTCTAGCTTTATTATGCATATACCATTCAGGATTATTTACTCTATATTCGTTTTGTTTTTCTTGATTTCTTTTCTTTTGTTCTTCTGTAAGGGGTTTACGCATCGCTAAACTCCTCTTTATAAAGGTCTACTAATTTAATATGGTTATCTATTTTACCTTGCAACATTCTATATATTTTTGATTCAACAGGGCTACCTTGTAAATGCACAACAGTCATTTTATTTTTTTGTCCTGCTCTATCCATACGAGCACAACATTGTATGTAGGTTTCTACAGACATCACAGGTGACCAAAATACAACTACGTTAGCTGCGTGGAGGGTAACTCCATGTGATGCAGCTTGAGGTTGAATTACTAATACTTGAGGGTTTTTACTTTCTTGAAAACTTTTAAATATTTCTGTGCGTTTATTCATAGACACATCTCCATGTATACAATCACAAGTAATTTTATCTTTGTGTAGTTCCGCCATTATCTTTTCTATGCTGTGACGGAAAGGGCAGAATACAATAACTTTGTGACTAGCTTCTTCTATAATTTCTTTTAAAGCCGTCATGCGATTAGATACATCAAACTCTATAATACCTCTTGTATCTGAATAGATGGAGCCTGCACTTACTTGTAGAAGTTTGGTGAGCATTACCGCTGCATTAACAACGGTAATTTCTTCACCTGATGTTTCCATATACATATCTTTTTTTAATTTCTTATAATACTTATCTTGTTGGGGGGTAAGTGGAACTTCCCGAGTTGTATATAAAACATCGGGTAAGTCAAGACATTCTTCTTTGGTATAACGAATGGCAGGTTGTAGTGTTTTAAATACTATGTCCTGTGCATTAAATCTAGGCACCCAGGTGAACTGACTGACTTTCTGCATTACCATATCCTTAAATGTTCCTGCGTATTTTGGGACGGATGCGGGGTTCACAAGTCTAGCCAGTCCATATGCGTCAGCCGGTGATTGAGCAGCGGGTGTTCCTGTCATAAGCCATAACCATGTGTTAGGTGTTACCACACGATTAATTGACTTCCAGCGACGTGTCGTGACAGTCTTGATATAGTTAGCTTCATCAACTACTATTAAATCAAAACCGCCAGATAAGATTTCTTTCTCTACAATTTCTATACCATCATAGTTGATGATAACTACATCTGTTTTTTCATCAAATACTTTTTTACGTTTTTCTGCAGAGCCATGAGCAATTCCTACAGACCTATGCATAGCAGTTTTAAAAAAGTCTGCCTGCCATGCTGCTTGCATAATTGATAGTGGGCATACCACTAACATTCTTTTTATTTTGCCTTGGTTCATTAAATAATCAGCCGCCCATATTACTGCAGATGTTTTACCTGTTCCTGCTTCTGATAGGCAATACGCACGTCTATGTGCAGAAAGAAACTGAGCTGTTGTTCTTTGATGGTCAAATGGTTTGTGAATACCAGGCCAGCTGTAGTCACGTGATATAGGAGAAGGTGGATTTTTAACTTTCATGTCTGACAGGGTTATAACTTCATCTAAACCCCAATTAACTATGACTTGGCTTACACCATTATCATGTTCTTTTATAATTTTACTTTTAGGTATCTTATCTAAAATAAGTTGTGGACGTTTTGTATTAACTATCAACGCCTTGTCTTTGTATACTTCCAATGCAATCTCCTAGTGATAAAAATAGACACGCCATCGAGAGAGGTAATGACGCGTCTAGCCCTACATGTTAACACATAAGATGAAAGCGAGCATGTCGAAATTCTTACTGTTAACTGACGTGGTTATATCGCACTCACGTCTTGCGAAAAATCTATTTCTTTTTTAAAGGTGTATTTTTTTTAACTGAATTATCGCTATTGCGACTAAAAGAACTGTTCTGACTTTTAGTTCTAATTCTAGTATTTGCTTTAGTATTACTTCCACCTTTACTAAGAGGGATAACATGGTCTATCTCTTTACCATCACCCTTTGATACTCTACCATCTTTAATAGCTTGTCGTCTAGCTTTATTGCGAGCAACCCTTAATTTTATTTGCTCTGGTTGTGCTTTATATATGTTTTCTTTTTGATAATCTCTTGCCATTATTTTCCCCAATGTGAACATGATTGAACAGGACAAAACTTCTTACATGCAAAGTTAGGGACAGCGTTAAATACCCCTGACTCGTAAGCCCCGTTTATACGTAATACTATTTTACTCCATTCTGCAAACATGTCCTCTACTTTATCACTTGTATAATCTTCTTTTAATATCTCTTTACTTACTAAGAAAACCAATCCAGACTTAATTTTTAACATGTCTGGGAAGTGTTTGAAAATAGCTACACTAAACAAAGATAGCTGTCTCGTATCTGCATACTGACTTGACTTACCTGTTTTATAATCAATTAAGGTAGCTAACTTAGTTTCGGGGTTAATAATTAATAAATCAATAACACCCCTCCACCAAACATCTTTAGCAAAGAAGTCACAGGGTTGCAAATCTTTGGTTAAACCTAACTTATATTCACAATATTTATCTCCTGGGATTGATATTAACCTATCAAGCGTTGGCTTAAACATATCAAACTTCTCTGGCAGTGGGGTTGCTTTACTCACATATAATTCTGCAGCTTTGTGAACTTCGTTACCGTAAAGAAAATGCTCTACGTTTGGGTCTTGCTTAATATCTTTTGCTACATACAGATGATAGTATTGCTTAGGACATTTCTCGAATGTTGTAGCACTTGAGTAAGACCACGTTTTTAACTCAGCCAATTGGAGTTCTCCTAGCAATTTCTTTTGTTATCTTTGCTTTATTTTTACCCTCTGCGGCTTTATCTAATAACTCATATAACTTTTTTATAGATAACGCTTTAAGTTTATCTTTGCCTGTTCGTGTTTTAAACGGGTCAGCATGTCGTCTGCTCTTATGTATTTGTTGTGTCGCCATTATCTACCTTTTGGACTTCGCCTGTTGATTTATTAAGTTCATACTCTGCTAAAATCTGTTCTTTTAATGCCTCTTGTTCTTCAGTATTTCTTGGACGCAGATCTCCCATTGCTTCATCCCATATATAGTTTTGTAATTCCGGTATAGTTATTGTAAACACTGTTTCTTTTTCTTCAGGTATAAATGCGGCTATAGGTTTCTTTTTACCAAATATCAAATCCCAATTCTTTTCAAACTGTTCGCTGTTTGGTTTAGATTGTAACCAATCGCCTGTTATATCATTACGTGCGGTCTTTTTCATACTGTGTCCTTATATCATTTAGTAAGTCTTCAAAGGTTAATTGGCTTTTATCTTTAGCAAATTCCACACTCATAAGATACCGAGTTGTTTCAAAGTTATATACTGTATGTGGCACTTGCGTATTAAATATATAGTATGTTGTAGGCTTATATTTTAATTCTTCTATTTCAAATACTGCGCCCTCTTTGTTAGGAGCAAAAGCACAAACACTTCTATCGAACGGAGTCAATAACATATTGATACCTACACCTCGTCTTGTATCTGTATGCCAATCATAACAAGTGTAAGGGTCTAATCTTAGTATTCCTACAATAAACTCATACCTTGCGTGTAGCCACCTAAAAAATTTATCTTGTGCTACTATATCTGGTGGTATAGGTTTAACATTAAAATTGTAGTGTGGAAACCACGGCTGAGGATTGAAGGCATAGTCATATAGTTCTTTAGCTATAGTAGACTTAGTGCCTATTTCATAGTAGTTCATTACTTAGCATCCATATAGTTATCACCTACACCTACCTCACAACCGAGTGGTAAGTCGCTACACCAAGAGGGCGCAGTAGTCATACATTTTTTAACGTAGGCTACACAATCGTCTACCTCTGTATCTTTACATAACATTACTAACTCATCATGCACAGTCATAACAACAGTATACCTTTTAGATACTTGTATTAACTGTTCTGCTATTATATCACGAGCCAACGCTTGTATGCAGCGTTGAAATGTTTTAGACGGGTGAATATATTCGGGGATTAAAGTTCTTCCCATTAACTTATCATATGCCCACGATTCGCCCATATCTGTCTTTAATTTACGAAGATTAGGTAATCCTAACATCATGCCATTAGGTTTCATCATGCCTTCTTTTGGGACAGCCGATATAATCCCACCATTACCCATTGTATAGTGTTGCCCTGCTCTTACACTTTCTAACATAGTTCCTGCGTCTTGCCACGCCTCAACAAGTTCGGGGTTTGATTTGCGATACGCATACACGATGTTTTTAACTTCGTTTAAGTCTTTGTCTACACCGCCTTGTTTTAATATAGAGTGCATCTTATTAGCCCCTACACCATAGATACCCGATAAATTTACTACTTTAAATATATATCGTAGGTCTTTGTTAACTTCGTTATAGGGTGTTCCTGTAATGTCTGCTGCTGATTGTGTATACAAATCAATACCATCTTTAATCTGCTGTATCTTTCCATGTGATTGAGCGAACCAATACGCAAGACGCAATTCAATATTGCTCAAGTCAGACGCAACAATTTTAAAACCTTTTGGGGGACAAATTGCTCGGCGAAGAGGTGATGACCGTGGTAAGTTTTGAAGATTAATACCATCAACCCCACTCCATCGATGAGACACAACTGCACCTGCATACTTTAACGGAACAGGAAGTTTTCCTCTGTTAGCTATGTTGATAAAGGTTTCTGTTCTTGTTTCTTCAATGGTAGATTTGTTTCCTATACGAGCCGCAGCTAAGGCTTGGACATAAGGGTCTTCATGTTCTAGTAAAGCTTTAAACCCTTCATCTGTTTTAGCTAACGCATATGTTTGTTTACCTGTAGCAGGGCTTTCTTTCATGGGCACTTTAATTTTCATGGTTTCTAAAATGGCAGCAAACTTAGGATTGCTCATAAGCGTATCCTTATCTACCGTTACTGAATTAAGTAGTTCTTCTTTCTTGGCTCTAACCTCAGCAAGATGTCTCACCAACAATCCCTTGTTAAGTTCTAGTTTAGGTTCTGTAAACATACGGATAGTTAAATCAATAAGTTTCATTTCGGGGGAAGTAAACCTGTCTTTTAATTCTGTGAATAGTTCGTAGGTTAGTTCTACGTCATTGATACAATAACCACCATATTTGGCTAAGTCATTGTGTGTGAAATCTAATCGGCGTTTACCTAAAGCGTCAAGGACTTCTGTTCCCTTCTCACCTAACTCATATAACTTAGAGAGATTCGCTAAAGATACAGACTCAGTTAACCCATGTAAAATTTGAGCCATACTCATGGTATCAAATAAACCTAATGGGTGTATATCAAATATCCACGACAGTATAGACGCATCAAACCTCATGTTATGTCCTAACACAAAGTGTTCATGCATGTTGTATGAGTCTAGGAAAGCTTTGGTCTCAGCATGTGTTCCTGTAAACCATTTAGTTACACCCTTATCCTTAACAGCTACACCTATGACTTCAAACTTTTCATCTCTGATGTATTCTTCGGTAGTGTATTTCTTTAAGCCATACTCTTTATCATAGTATGTTTCAAAGTCAAGCGTAATTAAGTTAGGCATTACTTACCCCTAACGCGGGCTTTAACTGCATGCTCATAGATAGCAGCAATGTTAATAACTTCCTCTGACTTTAATCCTTTAGGTCTAATTTTGATAACACCATGATGAATGGTAACGATTAAATTTCTTTCGCCTCTATCGAATGTAGTGGCAGATGTTTCCCTAGTAGTAGGGTTAGTTGATTTTGTAGCCATACCTCTCTCCTTGTGGGTGACTATTGCGTATTTTTACGCAAATGTCACGTTTGGTTGCGTCTATTGACGTTGTATTCCCAGTCGTCAGCACAATCTTTATCACACCAACGTCTTAAGTCTTTAAGCTTTGTGCCACAATTTAAACAGTGACCCGTTGCTTTTATATATTTCATGCTATCCATTTCCTTGCGGCGAATAGCATCTTCTTTTTCTAATCTATCTTGCGTTTTATCTGCATCATCTGACATATTTAAGCTTTTGTAATATCAATCGAATTATGAATAGGTCTATTACTAAAGAAAAAGTATATGGAGCATTCTTCTCTAGAAATTTAAGTTCTAAGCCTACCATAACTCCTGATATTAATGCAAGATTAAATACCCACATTATTCATCTATAACTTTAATGTTAACTGTTTCTTTTTCTAAAGTTTTAACCCATCTATTGACATACCATTGTGTCTTCTTAGCATCTTGTAATTCACTTTCTTTATGCCCTGCTCTAGTTAAATACTTTAATGCCGTTAATTTAAGATGTCCTTTAAACTCTTCGGGGGTTGACTTAGCCTCCATAATATCTATGGTCTCCATTCCTCCTTGAGTGTAGTGTGGTGGGTGATTTACCATGTCAGCAGTGATAGCAGGTTGACCTGCACCTTGACCTTGACTCATTCTTTTCATCATATCAGCCATTTGTTCATCAGAAAAATCAGCATAAGTTTCTTGCAATCTAATTTTAGGTTTCCCTGTTCTGTATGCCATTCTTGTCTCCTTGTATTTATTTAAAATTGTTTTTAATCTTGTCATGTTAATGTTTCCAATCTTTGTTCTAATGCTTCTAAATCATTTTCATTTACAACTAAAGCTACCCCTTCATTGTCGCGTATAGCTTCAAGGTTTCGTAGTTGTAATTCTGTAGGTCGATTAGTTCCTGCCTTACATTCAATACCTACAAATCTACCTCTGATACACGCAACAATGTCAGGCACACCTATACTTGTGTATGCACCAGCAACGGGGAAAAAATAATATACTCCCCGAGCCTTTAGCATCTTAACTACTTGTTGCTTAACCCATTTTTCTTTTACGGGTTGTTTCATTTTGGGATTTCCATAAGTCTTTGCACAACAGCTGCTTTCTTATCGTGAAACTCAGCTGTCTTCTGACCTATCACTCTAAAATCAATTTTTTGTTTAAAGGCAGAGTCTATGTTAGACATAGCGGCTTTATACTCTAGATAGATTTCATCTGTATTGTTTTCTGCAATCACATAAAATTGACCATCTCTAATACCTACATTCTTTACATACTTACCTACGTCTACGAGTTTAAGTATAGCCATCTTTTCCTTATCCTCTTTAGATACCACTGATGATTGTTCATCTATTGCATGAAATATTTTCATATGCTCTCCATAATTTCATTTACTCTCGATAAGATTTCTTGTCGAGCCCCTTGACTTTCTCTTAAATCATCTGCTGTTACACCTACTAGAGATTGTTCTAACGCTTGTCTTGCTTGCTCTAATTTAGGGTCTTTTGTTACATTAAGCCTTGTTAATAGATTTGTCAACTCTAATGCATTATCTACTAAACTATTCCTAAATATCTTTTTATCATCACCACTTAATCTATCTACCATATGTTCTAAGGTGTTATGCAACCTAGACCACGCATCACTCATAGCAGTTTCGACACGACCTTCATAGGCTTTCTGATATTCCTTTTGCATCTCTTCTCGTATGTCATCTGCGATGTCAACACGGAAGTCCTTTGTTTCTGGCACAGGCATAATAGTATATCTCAAATTGAACTTAGACTCAATCTTGTCTGCATCGGGATACTCTGACCTATCAAACAGATTACCTAGTTTATATACCATACTCTGAATGATGTTTGGGTATTGTTGTATAAACGTATTGATACGAGATTTAAACTCAGCCTCATATACCCCTAGCTGTTGTTTATAGTCAAAGAAGTTTGTCATAGGTAATAACCTTGTGCCTGTATCTGACCAAGGTAGTGTTTGTCTACCATGCCAATCACGAATTTCATTAGCTAACTTTGTGATAGCATCTAGTTGGTCTGAACCTGCAAGGATATGTTTGTTATAGTTACCCGCCTTGATGGTTGTGTTTTTGTTTATATCAATTTCTTTAGACACATTCTTATCTAGTTTCCTAGCTGTCCATATTGATATGTTTAAGTCAATTAAAACTGCACTGCTTGCTATACTAATGTTACTCATTTTAGTTCTCCTCTATGTTAATAAGTTTATGTATTGCAGGGTGATACAATAAGTGCTTGTATGTCTCCTCATAATTCAAACGCTTGTATTTCCATTTCACTTTCTTATCTTTAAACCAATCGGTATCTACTAACTCCATCAATACATTATGCAAAGCCCAATAATCCATGCGATACTCTTCATTATTGTGGTCACGCACTGATATAACAGTGCTAAACTTACAAGATAATATAGTTACGCTTTTAGGTTTAGGCATAGTATTCATCCTCATCTTTATCCTGTTCTTCATAGGGTAAAGCATACGAATACTCTTCTCGACCAAGCACAATAGGAAACTCTTTCATATCAGGTAGGGCTTTTAAAACTTCGTGAACTTTGTGGTCTTTATCTATTTTAACTCTACCAATAGCATGCAGTTTGTCTCTTACCAAATGGTCAATGTTATATAAGTCAACATGTCCTGTTGTTGGTCGTTCTGCCAATATTCGCTCCCATTTTCTTATATCATCTGCCAAAGTTCTTTGATGATGTTCATGATGGGGAGTGACTAATTTAGTAATTGCAACTGCTCCTGCTAACTCATCAAATATTGGATGGTCGGGTGTTATACTTTTCCACGACATATGACTATTGCTTTCATTACCTACAATAAAATGTGGAATAGCATATTCACGCAATATACTTCTAGTTATATATGATGTTGTGGCGTTACCACTTGTTGCATAACCATTTGCTACTTGATTAGCTACTCTCTTTAGTTGATTTCTGGTAAGGTTTTCTGTATCAATGTTAACTATTATATTTTTTGCCACCATTGATAAATTACTGTGTATATCAATATTACTTAACATAATTTTCTCCTTAATAACTATCTGCAAATTCTTGAAATTCAACAGCAACCAAACCAAGAGTTTTATTTTGTAGCTTTTCTAAAAACTCTTTCAGTTCCCCCTCTATAACATTATCTATTTGCATAGCTTTCTTTAAAACTTTTACCGTTTCTGTATCGTAGGTATACATTCTCATTTCAGTAGATGTTGTTTGATTGTTGGCGTTAACAATATCTGTTTCTATGTGACGCATGTCATAAGAATCCGCACTAATTTTAGCTATTGATGCTACATTTTTAAGCGTTTTAAAGAATGTATGACCGTCTGGAATATTTTTCCATGAAGAATACCATCTGCTAAAACTGAAGTGAGGGATTGGATACTTTTTAATTAACCACCTAGCTACTGCTGAAGGCATTGTCCTACCTTGTGATACACTCCCATTACGAACTTGTCTTACTATGTTTTTAATCTGCCTATCACTAAACAAATTAAAATCTATTTCCATAGTTATAGACTTTGTATACTGCATTACTTCTTGTTTTAAATATATTGCCACTTTTTCTCTCCTTGAAAAAAGAGACAAAGTATCATTTTTGATACAATGTCTCGGGTTATATTACTCATCAATATGAATGGTCTTACCATGTGGTGATGTGTTGTGGCGTGCTGTGACTGCCCATAGTGTAGGGTATTCCCAATTGCCACCCCAATCATCTTCTACATATCCATCTGTTAATATAATGATAGCCTCGGGTTGTATGCGTTTATCTTTAACATACTGATTGACGCAACCAACATGAGTGCCACCCCCACCTGCAGGTTTGGTAGATTGAACCAAGGCTTTGTAGTCACCTTGATTGTATGTCTCATGCCCTGCAACTGCAGTATCCCAATACAATAACTCTATACTTGATGGGGATACATCATCACATATAGCTACAACTTCTGATAAAAACTCATTGAGTTCTTTCTGACCAATAGAACCCGATGTATCTATACCGACTACAACTTGACCTATAGACTCACCTATCATGCTAGGCATATATATGTCATGCCCAATGAAACGCTTGTGTGGTCGTTTCCATGATGTTCTATCTTTGTTCTTACAAGTAGAATTGACGAACTCACGCAATTGCTCACGCCAATTTACTTTAGGTTCAAGTATTTCGTTGACTGCTCTGTTCTTATTGCCTTGCATCTTGCCACGAATAATTTCACCTTGTCGTAATGCTTGGTCTATCTGCTTGGCAGTCTCTTTAACTTCATCATCAGATAAAGCTTCAGCACCTTCCCAATCATGTGTATCATGACCTGCTTGTTGCTTAACAAAGTTACTATCTTTCTTAAGCATGTCAAAGATTTGTTTAGTAGTCATGCCCTTGTAAGCCATATCAAACAACGCTGAGTCGGGTCGTTTGGCAATCTCACTATCAGCATCAGCTTCATGTATTGCATAGTTCACAACATAGTCAGCCGCCATGTTTGCAAGCATGGGATTTTCTTTCCATAGCTTTTTCCATAGGTGCATATGTTGATACACCTTGTGCAACGCTTCATGCAACACAACATAGTTTAGTTCTTTGTCATTCAATGTATCAATAAACTTTGGGTTATACATGACATCACGACCATTGGTTGCCGCAGTCGGTAAGTCTTCCGTAAAGTTTACCTTGCCCACCGATAACACACCTGCAAACATACAGAACTGTTTGCTACGCATTATAGCTATGTGGGACTTCGTGACTCTTTGCTCACTCGTTAGTGCCATCACTATTCTCCTTATAAAACATATATGTAACAGTGCCTTCTGTATCTTCAAGCCTTAACCATTGGTTAGGGCATTGATTAAGCCAATCTAAAAATTCGTCCGTCATATATCCTCCTAGAAGTATTGGTTATTCTTAACTGCCCAATCAATGAACGACTTGTTGGTAGCCGCAATCTGTTTGCGTGATGATGCCATCATGTTGACTGCAAACAATGCTTGTATCTCCATTGGTAAGCGTTGAAGATAAGTTACCCACGCATCCATATGTTTGTCTGTGATTGTCATAAGTTCTCTCATCACTAGAATTACTCGAGCCGCAGGGTCGTTAGGCAACTGAGCCTTGTCGGGTTCTTGATAGATACTTTCTTTGGTCGGTAGTCCATCAGCTAAACTAAAGTAAGCAGACATATCCCTAGCCGCTGACTCGCCCAATGTGCCTGCAAGTGCAGTCAAGGTAGTATCTTCACCTAGTGTTGCTCTGTTCTTAACAATGAATGATGCTTTCTCTAACGAACGAGGCGATACAAATGCCTCTTGCTGTTTTCTAGGATTGTAGATATACATGTTCTCTTTCTGTGAGTCATCTGTATATGATGCTAGGGCATGAGGAAATTGTTTAACCCACGCTACAACTTCGGGTGCTATGTTGTTATCAATAGCCCAATTAATCCACTCATCATCATTAGGGTTACGCACAATGACTGCCGTCAATCTGTTCTTGGCATGAGCCTTCATCGTGTCACCTACACCATCTGTTGTAAGATTACCTGTTGAATATACAATAGAGTCGGGGTGAAACTTAACTGCACCTAACCTTCTCTCTAGCATGACAGGCAATAACATATTCTTAACAGGTTCGCTTGCCTTTGTTATCTCATCTAGCATGATGATGACAGGCTTGTTGTCATGAATAGCAAAGCGTTCATTCGGATAGAATGTAGTAGTCTTGCTCTCATGGTTCATGGCAGGCATAGCTAGGTCGCCCAAATCTAAGTCAGCACAATCTATATACACAGGTGTGTGGTCGGGAAATCGTTTAGCTAATGATTTCAATATAGATGACTTGCCAATGCCTGGCTGACCTTTGAGATGAACTGTAACATCACGACCGACTGTTGCAATCAACTCTTCTGCTTGTTTCAAACTGATTTCTTGTTGCATCTTGCTTTCTCCTTAAGGTTAAAGACATTTGCGTGGAATTACGCATTTGTCTCGGGTTTTACTTCTACTAAAACTTGTGGACTATTTTTCTTTAACTCGTTGTATAAATAATTTTTCATACCACGAATGGTTATCTTACCTTCCCATTCACGATTGCTAGGATTAAATACAGAACTATATGTCTGACGAGCCAACGCATAATACGCATACCACCATTGACTTTCATCTAACGCACTATTTAAAATAATATTAGCAAGTGAGTTTTTATTATTCATCGTTTGTGTATTGATATACTTTTGAGTAGCTTCATCAGTTATATAATCATTATTCAACTTACTCATACTATCTGCATACTTAAGAAAGGGTTGATACTCACGAGTTATTTCTTTCATACGTTTTCTATCTACCTTAAACTTTTTAGGTGTAAGGTAATTATTATTATCATCAAACCTTTTATCGTAATACACCTTATACCAACTATCTTTATCAATATGTCTATCGGCTTCATCTCTGATTCCGTATAGTGTTACTCGTGACTCTATATCTTTGTTAGCTTCGTGGCTAAAGGGTTTAGGCACATAGTCATCGGCATAATATTTCCAAAACGAAATAGTATATGTTAGCCCTTGTATAAATAACTTTGTGCTTAACGATGGATACCCACCTAAACTAAACTCCATATGCGTAGGGTAATATCTAACTAACTCTGTGTCATAGTAGCCTGCGATATAGACTTCAACACCTTCTAACATTTCTTGCTTAAGCCATTTCTCTTTCTCATACCTACCACCCAATCTACGCATGGAATGTGGCTGACCACGCACAGCAGTTCTACTTTGATACTCTTTCTTTGCCTGTTCAAAGGTTTTGATAACAGGCATATTGCTAGTGTTTATATGAAAGCCCATGCTATTCTCCTTCTTTCATGTCATAACCTCTGTTCATCCAACTAACAAACTTCATGTTAATAAGCCAATCTTGCATGCTAGGTATCCACCCACCACAATCTTCTTTAACATGTTGTTCCCCGATAAGTCTTGTAGGCACTTCACGACCATCACTATTCACAATGAATAACCCGAATTGTCTTTCACATTCAAAGATACCCTGTGAGTGATGACGAATTGCCCTGTGTCTTGCATCAGCAAAACATTCTTTGGTTGCATCAAACCAATCATGGATAGGTTGATAGTCTGCCTCAACACCTCCCCACTTCTTTACAGATGTTTTAGAATGGTAATGAGTATTCATTATATTTCGTCCTCCTCATCGTCCATGTCGTAGGTATAATCATCTGTTGACATATGATTGATACCGACATTCAAGCTTATCTTTGGAGGGCTTTCAGTAAAGTCAATCGTAAACTCACCTTGACCACCTTCGTTGTTATACCAATCCAACCCTGTGCCATCTAATGCACGACTACATAAGTCTTCAAGGGCTTCATATAACGACATCTGTTTTGTTTCAAGGGGCTTATCACCATAGGCAATTTGTGTCCAAGCAATCATGTCACTAGGTATGTCGTGAACATCATCATTCCTATCTCTATAAAAGACACCTTCTATTTGCCCTTCATCACCTCCACCTCTAAACTCTACATACACATGCTTTGCACCTAGCAGATTTAACTGCGTCAGTAGTGTTTCTTTTTCTTGTTTATTTGGAAAGATGTTTTGCATTTTTCTCTCCTTTGGTTTTCATTAGATATACTGCTAGTTTGTAATTTGTTTCGGAAGGGATAGGGGTTACATGATTTAACCCATATGATTTGAATAGTTCACCTAATAACTTGGCTTGATACTGCTCGCTTTTTATATCCTGTTTCATGATTGCTCTCCATAAAAAAAGTGACATGTGCGTAAATTTACGCAATTGTCACAGGTTAAAATACATACTACTTTTACTACTCTTACAAATATTATTATAGCATACCTACTTGACAATGTCAAGTCAAAAGTCTCAAAAAAATTACTTACTTTTGTGTGAAGAATTAAGCCCTTTTAGTAGTTCTAAATCAGTTACAACAATATAGTTTGACTTCGGCATAGGCACAATCGTATGTTTATAATTAAGTGCGTTCTTCTCTCCACACTTAAGACACACATGATAACCTATGGCTATGCGTTCATCAGCTATCTCGTTCCCACATTTACATAAATACATATTCTCTCCAAATTAAAAACGCAACATACGCAAACGCAAACGCATAGATTGTCCATGTCATATACTTCTCTTGTCTACGGTCACTGTCCCCATTTGTATATACCCCACGCCAAGCTTCGTAAGCAGAACGGGGTGTAGGTTTCGGCACGCTATCGGGTTGGAAAAAGTGATAACCCTTTTTTGCGTTTGACGCAAACTTTCTCAACTGCCATGTTTCAAACTTGCGTATGGCTCGTCTTTGTTCTTTGTTCATAAGTTCTCCTATAAGTATGTTGTATGTTAATAAGTCCTTGACTATGCAAATAGTTTAATCGTGCATCGCAAAGTCCTAACACACTACTAATATGTTTTTTGGTAGCAGTAGGTTCTTTTAATAAAACTTCGTTAACTTTGTTGGCATGACGCCAATCATCTAGCTTGGTATACATTAGAATAAACACTCTCCTACTAAAGACATAACATCTACCTCTACTTCTTTAATGACTTCTAGCTTAATGACATTACTCCCTTGTTCTTTATGCCACTTCGCCTCTTTAGCACTCCATCTATACTTGCGTAAGATTTCTCCGTCATCATCTACAACAGCATAAGTAAATGGTATAGACATTCAATAACTCCCCCAATAAACCATAGTATTGTAATTATAATTATGGCTAGGCATACAACATCTAGTTTAGACATCATAGCCCCCCGTATGCGTCAGCTAAAGCTTTACCATACTTCTTTAACTTCTTGTCATGCTCTAATACTTTATCAGCACTCTTTTTAGCTTTAACTACAAACTGCAAATAGTTTTCTTCCCCTATAAAGTATGGAAGTAATACTTGAAACGCTTGGTGTAGCTTTTCATAGTCGGGTTCATCGGGAAAAGTTAAGTTAACTTCGTAAGCTTGTTTCAAACCTTCACACAATATCTGTTCTATTTGGTCTGCGTTTAGTTCAATTTGCACTTGCATATCTCTCTCCTTTTTGTTTATAAAAAATAAGATTAGACCATTTAACTACAGGTTCTAATCTTGTCCATGACTTTGGTTTCTTTATGGTAGTGTCATGGAAGTTTGTTGCACCATAACTATAATCAACTTCAAGGCGATGTAATACCTTGTAAGCAATATCAAAATATTCCTGTCTTATTACCGAAGGTGGTTGCACTAACCCATACCAACTAAACTGATATGGTCGTTTCATTTCAAGGCACACATTCTTTTTTTCAAAGTCGGCTCGCCTCATTAACACATAGCCTACTGCTACTTGTGCCTGATGTGGCTCATGAGCAGACTCCATGTATATGGTCGTGGCGAGACAAAGCAAAGCTTGGTCAATCATACTGACCTCCTTTATATTTGTTTATACGAGTTTAAATTTAGTCTAGAAGTAGACTAGTGTGCCTTTATTAAAAAGGTATAGATGGATTGTTTCATAGAGTTCTCCTTTATATTAGTCTTCGCAAGAGCCATTGACACAGGCTACATTGTTTAAGATTTCATTTTCAAGTTCTGTAAGTGCTTGTTTTTTCTCAATTTCTAGTGCTTTGTCATTGAGTTCTGCATACATATCTGATGTATACGGCTCATACCTTATCATCAAATTTGCGTCAGCACAAGCGTTTATGTAGTCATCAAACAAAAACCGAGACACAGTATCAGAGTTGATACTTAATACTATTGTGATTTTATTGCTCATTGTTTTCTCCTTTTCTATCGGGTCGTCTGACATAATACTTCCTCTCGGCACAGGATACATCTTCACACTTCAAACACTCAAGACAGGCTTTGTCTATGAGTAAATCTTCATAGTGCCTTTCTTTATATAAGACATACCTAAACTTATCTAACTCCATAACTGCATAGTCAATAAGTCTGCGTTGCACTTCGTGTGGCTTGGTCGGTGCTATCTGTTTATACATACTCAACCACTCTTTGTCACTAAAGTTATCTAGGATATCTTTAACCCTATACGACTTTAACTGCGTGGTCACATATTCTTTTACTTGGTCTATGTTCATCTTATAACCATGACAAGTAGTAAAAAGATATTGATACCTACAGACACAACTGCACAAGTTCTCAATCGTCTGTAATGCTCTTTGTTTATAGGTGTATATTCTGACATGTAAATTTCCCTGTCATAACCTTTATAGCTTGGTGATGCTTGTGTTTTAAATATCGGTTTCGTTTTCATTTGACTTCCTTCCATGTTTTAAATACATTCACTTTTTTCCATACACTATCTTGCCCTTTTTTATAACCTACACGATAGGCAACATAGCAACCATAAGCCAACAACAATAACATTTGCAAAAAGATATAAGTAATATCACTCATTTTTTATCTCCCCTATCTAAATAAATTAATACCACATAAGCGACTACTAAAAATACGCAGACTCCCATTATATACCAATCATAAATACTAATCATTTCGTTCTCCTTAAAAGTCAGCCGTATGTTTATAATCAGCACCATTCACTTCGGCTAAATGAATAGATACTTGCCATGCTTTCTTTTTAGATACTTGTAAATCTTTCAAAGCTTTCTGTTTAGCTGACCAAACATCGTCAGCTTGTATCTCATACTTCTCACCTAAATACAACGCAATATATCCGTTCATGATTGCTCTCCTTTTAAACATAAATCATAAGCCATTAATTGATACAGGGCTAAGTTAGTCAAAGTATAACCACCATCAAAACTTCTGTTAATAACCCACCAATCATAAATACTAGTCATAATGCTCTCTCTTTCCAAAAAGTGACAATTGCGTAAAATTACGCAGATGTCACGAAGTTAAATAAGTCATTTCTTATATGCGGAATACCCCACGCATGAATATTATTATAGCATAGCTAGTTGACATTGTCAAGGTAGATGTCTTTATATATAGGGGGGGATTTAATTAACTTGGTTAACTTCGTGGATTGGTTTCAAGGGAAGGTTAAAAATTTAAGGCTCACCGACTAGACGAACGAACGGTCACCACCAAATTTTGTCCCTATAGTTTGTAGGGGTTTGTCTCTGAAAAATCAAGGTGCGTGTTATAATACCAAGTGCTTGATTTCATTAGCTTTGTTAACTTTGTTATTGACAAAGTCCATTCATTTATAACACGATAAGTCTTTGATTATAAAACACTTAAACAGAAGTATTGACAAAGTCCAATCATCTATAACAGGCTAAGTCATTGATTTATAAGTAATAATACATTATAACACGCTAAACAGCATTGCGTGGGCTGGGAGAAAGGGCAGGGAAATTTATAAAATCGGCTATGCCACGAAGTTAAATTAGTAAAACTTTTTTCTGGCTGAAGCCTTTTTCAAAAGTCGTGTTATAATGTTATAATATAAAATATATATATAATACAAGCACTTGCCTTTTTTTAATCACTTGCGTAAGTCATTGATTTTACAGTAATAAAACACTACCCCAACAAAGTCAAGTCTGTAAGTCCTTGATTATTAAGTAATAAAACAGACCTTGTTATAATACAACTTATGCGTGTTATAATACAACTTGCCAAAAGATGTAGCCACAAAGTTAACTTCGTTATATAAGTCCCCCTCACCTACTCTTTATTGTCACGGTCATCGTGGGGATTGTGTCCCCAAAATTTTGACGAAAAAAAAGGGATAACGAAGTTAATCGTTATCCCTTAATATTACTTTTTTAACTTCGTTTACTTCGCAGGATTATGTTTACTATCCTCAAATTCTATTTCAAAGGTTGCTAGGTTAGTATCCAAATACATAGCGAAGTCATATTTTTCTTTTACTAGAGTTTTCATTCTAGCTAGAAAATTATTTGCGTTAGCTGTTCTCGCTAGTTTTTGCAATTTCTCGCTTTCTTTTTCGTTAGCTAGTTCTCTATTCACAAGTTCTGCTTTTCCACGAAGTCCAAAAAGTTTTTCAAGGTTAGCGTCATCTACTTCGGAAACTAGATAATCTTTTCCATCAAGTCCCGTCATTGATTTTGCTTTCTCTCTCTGCGTTGCCTTTTTGATAGCCTCTACACTTTTCGCTTTAGGCTTTTCTAGGTCATACATGATACCCAATAACTTAACGATACTAGCCCAAATATTTTTGAATGTAGCCTCTTCAATTTTCATTGAAGTTATAACGGCTTTCTCGGTGTTATCGTGACAAGCGTTCCATAATTCATAGCTCGGTGTAGTTCCTAGAATTGACGCTAGGTTCTCGGCTATTAAATGCTTTAATTCCTCGCTGTTCTTATGATTAGCTACAACCTGTTCAAAGGGTTGAATAACGCCCTGTTCAAGTGATAGCGTATCATCTGCACTCATACAAAATACTGCTTTCTTAACTTCTGCTACTGCTTTTTTAAGGCTAGGTTTCTTTGACATAATAATTCTCGCTTTCGTTTTTAAAGTTTAATTAAATAAGACAAGTGCGTAAAATTACGCAGAAGTCCCAATGAAAAGAAAAGACATATAAATTTTTCAGTTCATGTGAAGAATTATAGCATAGAAACTAGACAAAGTCCAGCTTTTTGTCCCCTAGTCCCCCCCTATGACCCCATTATTTGATGAACCTTGTCCCCGTCTGTATTCACTGGGAACTACACAAATGATATGGTAGTTTTATAAAATTGAAAAAAGGAAACACCCCCCTTACTTTTGAAAACTCAAAAAGCAAAAAATATTTTGCAAATTTTTAAAACCTTGCCCTACCCCCCACATTATGATACTATACAAAATATGAAATACGATACCCCTAGACTTAGAGCTAAAGCAGAAGGCAAACCACGATATGAGGGGTTACCCTGTAAATATGGTCATGGTAATACTAGGTATGTAGGTAGCCAAGATTGTGTTGAATGTCGCAGGCAAAGAAAAAACGAAGCCCGTAAGAAAACTCAAAAGCATGGCAAACGAGGCAGACCAAAATCAACTAGAACTGTAGAGGAAATAAAAGAATCTATAAGACGAGCAACTAGAAAATATTGGAATAAACCTGAGAATGCTGGAAAAAGAGCTGCTAAAAGAGTTAAGTATAGAGCAAGTAAATTGCAACGTACTCCTAAATGGATTACTAAAGAAGACATAAATAAAATAAGACAAATATATACTGAAGCTATACAAAGAACAATTGATACAGGAATTAAATGGCATGTGGATCATATCTACCCACTACAAGGCGAAATAGTATCAGGACTGCATACACCATCTAATCTACAAATAGTAACAGCAGCAGAAAACCTAAAAAAAGGAAATAAAATCTAAATAGCTTTAGGATCGAAGTTGTATAACTCGGAGTAGACGTTTTTAATACGAAGGAACTTAGGGCCATGCTCATGGAAGTCATCATCACCACGAACATAGAGAGCTAGATGTACCATTTCATGCAGAAGAGTTTGGAATATAGTAGTGAAGTGCCCACATGCATTAGAACTTATTTGAATTTCCATTTCATGCTCATCAAAACAACCATAGATGTTAGGATTTTTAATAACTTTAAACTTAACTTTGTGTGACTTAGGCATAGGAAGGGTGTTGAAAGGAGCCATCTGGCATGCCATGTTATAGAGTATCTCTAAATTCTTCTTAGTCAGCGTGGTTTTCATAACTCATTGTATCAAAAAAGTACTTGATTAATATAACAATTTACTATATATTGCCCTCAATAGCTGCAAATAAATTTCTAAGGTGTAAACAGCGACATTTTATGGCAATAACAATCATACCAGACCCAAACAAACCCCTGCCTGATGACTTTGAGGCCGAAGAACCTACGACTTTAGATAAAAAAGTAAAAGTTGTTGCTAATACTGCTAAGATTTTACTAGAAGCAGGTGCAGATATACCTATTTCTACTATTGAAAAGCAAGAAGCTGCTGATTTATTCAAACGTTTTACTGATCCTGAAGCTCCAAACACATTAAATGCCGCAACAAACAAAGCATTAAATACTCCAGCTACGGTTCAACACTTATTTACGATGCTCTCGGACTATGATCATCAAGTTGTACAAGAAGCCGTCCAGTTGAGACGGTTTGTTACAAATAAACTCCTAGAAGATGCAGGATTATCAGACCCAAGACATAGATTAAAAGCTCTAGAATTACTAGGTAAAATATCTGATGTAGGTTTGTTCTCAGAGAAAACAGAAATTACAGTTAGAAACTTAAGCCCTGAAGACTTAGAAACTCAAATTAAATCAAAGCTTTACAAAATATTAGGAACTACTTCTGCTGTTGACACATCGTTTGAAATTATAGATGCTGTAGATGTAACTCCAGAAAAAGAATAGTATGGCATTGGATATTTCGGGCTTTACAGAAGCTGATGTACAAAAAGCTCTAGCTAATATAAGCCTGCTTCCAAGAAATGAACAGATACAATTACTTGCAGAGTTAGAAGAGTTAGAAAAAACAAGAGCATTAGATTTAAGACAGAATAAATTTTTGGAGTTTGTAAAACATGTCTATCCTGGTTACATGGTTGGTGCACATCATAAGCGCCTGGCTCAAATCTTTGAAGACATTGCTAACGGGAAAAAGAAACGCGTTATTGTTAACATTGCTCCGCGACACGGAAAGTCCGAGCTCATCTCATATTTGGCACCAGCTTGGTTTTTGGGTAAGTACCCACACAAGAAGATTATTATGGCATCTCATACTGCTGACCTTGCAGTTAACTTTGGTCGACGTGTTCGTAACCTTGTCAGTTCTGATGCTTATAGTGATATTTTTCCTGATGTAGAGCTACAAGCAGATAGTAAGTCAGCAAGTAGATGGGGAACAAATCATAATGGAGAGTATTTTGCTATTGGTGTTGGTGGTGCCCTCGCTGGTCGCGGGGCTGATTTATTTATCATTGACGATCCACACTCGGAGCAAGATGCCAAGTTGGGACGACCGGATGTTTTTCTGCCTGCTTGGGAGTGGTTTCAGTCTGGCCCAATACAACGTCTTATGCCGGGCGGCGCGATTATTGTTGTAATGACTAGGTGGTCTAAGCTAGACTTGACCGGCCAAATAGTTAACCAAATGATAAAGACTGAAGGAGTTGACGATTGGGAAGTCGTTGAATTTCCAGCGATTATTGAAAACAAAGCGGGCGAAGAAGAAAGTCTTTGGCCTGAGTTTTGGCCACTTGAAGAATTACAGGCAAAGAAAGCAGCACTAGATGTACGATACTGGAATGCTCAATACTTACAGAACCCAGTGTCAGAAGAAGGTGCCCTCATTAAACGTGAGTGGTGGAATATATGGGAAAAAGAAGATCCACCCCGTTGCGAGTTTACAATCATGTCTTTGGATGCTGCACAAGAAGCTAACAATAGAGCCGATTATAATTCGTTAACTACGTGGGGAGTCTTTTTTAACGAAGAGACCAATAATTATAATATAATACTATTAAATGCAATTAAAGAAAGATTAGAGTTCCCGGAGTTAAAGGAGTTAGTACTTCGTGAGTACAAGGATTGGGAACCAGATGCATTCATAGTAGAAAAGAAATCTAACGGAGCCGCTCTCTATCAAGAGATGAGAAGGATGGGTGTTCCGCTAGGGGAATTTACACCGGGCAAAGGTCAAGATAAGATTAGCCGCGTTAACTCCGTGGCAGATCTCTTCAGATCTGGTATAGTGTGGGCTCCAGATAAACGTTGGGCTCATGAACTTGTTGAGGAGTGTAATGACTTTCCGTCAGGTGCCAACGATGACCAAGTAGATAGTACCACTATGGCACTCATGCGCTTTAGACAAGGTGGGTTCATAAGACTACCAAACGATGAAGCTGAAGATATACCAGGATTTAGAAGTTCTAGGAACAAGTTGTATTTAGTTTAAGGATAAATTATGGCAATTAATGTAGATAAAAGTATAAGTCAAGCGCCTCAAGGAATTGAAGAGTTAGCAGCTCAACAACCCGCTATGGAAATTCAAATTGAAAACCCAGACTCAGTAACACTAGATGATGGCAGCATGGAGATTACTATTATTCCTGGTAAAGAAAAAGATGATGAGTTTAATAATAACTTAGCAGAAGACATGGATGAAGGTGAGCTTACCGAATTATCAGGAGATTTAATTGGTGAATATGATGCTGATATTAATTCAAGAAAAGATTGGCTAACTACATATGTTGATGGATTAGAATTATTAGGTCTTAAAGTAGAAGATAGAACTGAACCATGGCCAGGTGCATGTAACGTATTTCACCCACTCATGACAGAAGCGTTAGTCAAATTTCAAGCAGAGACTATGATGGAAACATTTCCAGCTGCAGGTCCTGTTAAAACAATTATAGTAGGTAAACAAACCCCAGAAAAAGAAGAAGCAGCACATCGAGTTCGAGAAGACATGAACTATCAGTTAACAGACACAATGCCAGAATATAGACCTGAGCATGAAAGAATGTTATGGGGACTAGGACTAGCGGGTAATGCGTTTAAGAAAGTTTATTTTGATCCATCGTTAGAACGTCAAGTAGCGATGTATGTTCCTGCAGAAGATATAGTAGTGCCTTACGGTGCGTCTAATCTAGAAACTGCAGAACGTGTAACCCATGTTATGCGTAAAACGCCTAATGAATTAAAAAAATTACAGGTAGCTGGTTTTTATCGTGATGTAGATTTAGGTGAACCGTTCTTAGATATTGATGAAGCAGAGAAAAAAATTGCAGAAAAACTAGGGTTTAATCCTTCAGAAGATGATAGATTTAAAATTCTTGAGATACATGTTAATTTAGATTTAGAAAATGGTGATTCTGAAGATGGCATTGCATTACCTTATGTAGTAACTATTGAAAAAGGTACAAGCACTATTTTAGCTATTCGTCGTAATTGGAATCCAGATGATAAGTTAAAAGCTAAACGTCAACACTTTGTTCATTATGGTTACATTCCAGGTTTTGGCTTTTACTGCTTTGGTTTAATTCATTTGATAGGTGCTTTTGCAAAATCAGGTACTATGATCTTACGTCAACTTGTAGACGCAGGTACTCTATCAAACTTACCAGGTGGTATGAAGTCACGAGGACTTCGTATCAAAGGTGATGATACTCCTATAGCTCCAGGGGAATGGAGAGACGTAGATGTACCATCAGGTGCTATCCGAGATAACATTTTACCGTTGCCTTATAAAGAACCTTCACAAGTTCTTAATATGTTGATGAATCAAATTATTGAAGAAGGCCGTGCATTTGCTAATGCAGAAGGTTTAAAAGTTTCTGATATGTCAGCTAATGCTCCTGTTGGAACTACATTAGCAATTCTTGAACGTACATTAAAAGTAACATCAGCTATTCAAGCGCGTATCTACTATGCGATGAAACAAGAGTTTAAGTTACTTAAAGGCATTATTCGTGATTACACCCCAAAAGAATATTCATATGATCCAGATGTAGGTGATAGACGTGCTAAACAAGCAGATTATGATAATGTAGATGTTATACCGGTATCTGATCCAAATGCTGCAACAATGTCTCAAAAAGTTGTACAATATCAAGCAGTTATGCAAATGGCGCAAGCTAATCCACAGATTTATGACTTAGCTGAGCTTAATAAGCAAATGTTAGAAGTATTAGGTGTTAAGAACATTGGTAAACTTATTCCAGCTGCAGAAGATAAGAAACCTAAAGATCCTGTAACTGAAAATATGGCTCTTATTAATGGCACACCTGTTAAAGCGTTTCTATACCAAGATCATGAAGCACATATTAAAGTGCACATGGCAGCTATGCAAGATCCTAAGATTGCACAACTTATAGGTCAAAATCCTCAAGCTCAAGTAATACAAGCTGCTGCAATGGCTCATATTAATGAACATATTGCGTTTGAATATAGAAAACAAATTGAAGACCAGCTAGGTATACCTTTACCTAATCCTGAAGATGAAATTCCTAAGGAAGAAGAAGTACAAATATCTAGACTTGCTTCACAAGCAGCACAACAGTTATTGCAAAAAAATACTGCAGAAACTCAACAACAAACCGCACAACAGCAAGCACAAGATCCGCTTATTCAAATGCAACAACAAGAACTTCAACTTAAAGCACAAGAAATTCAAATTAAAGCCCAAAAAACAATGGCCGATATTGAAATAGATAAAGCTAGATTACAACTTGATAAAGCTAAAATGGATTCTCAAGAGCGTATTGAGGGAGTAAAAATTGGAGCAAAAACAACATTTGATAAAGAAAAACTACAAGCAGATCAACAAGCTCGCGGAGTTGAGTTAGGTATGCAAGCAGTTCACAAACAACAAGATATGCAATTATCAAATAATAAAAAGGATCAACAACAACCAAAGGAGTAGTAAATGATAGACCCAACGTTAGAGCTATTAATCAACAAGATAGCTGAGAAACGCAAAGATATATTAAGTTCCATTGCTGACGGTTCTGCTAAAGATTATGCACATTATCAATCTGCAGTAGGATATATAAGAGCTTGCGATACTATACAAGGCCTTATTGCCGATATCGTAAATAAAATGGAGAATTCTGATGAGTGAACAAATACTCACTATGAATAAAAATTTAGTTGATGCTAGTGGTCGACCAATTAATATTCCAACGGTTACTGAAGTAGAAGTAGAAGATATACCAATTGAAGAACGGGGTTTACAATTACCTGAGCCTAAAGGATACAAAATACTTTGTGCAATTCCTGATGCTTCAGAAACTTATCAAGGTGGTATTGTAAAAGCAGATTCAACTAGAACTATAGAAGAACATTCAACTGTAGTTTTGTTTGTAGTTAAAGTAGGTGATTTAGCTTATAAAGATGAAGCA
>Ga0209087_1000066_pt1 | contig 59612 bp, 123 predicted proteins | sample S_130805_EF_Meta_FD_187321 | JGI IMG/M metagenome (GOLD analysis project Ga0209087, IMG submission 187321) | Freshwater microbial communities from Lake Simoncouche, Canada to study carbon cycling - S_130805_EF_MetaG (SPAdes) (version 2) | ecosystem: Environmental > Aquatic > Freshwater > Lake ... | reverse complement strand
TAGCAGGAGCAGGTACACAAAATGAAGGACTTGTAGTAGGAGGTATTATAAGTAGTGCAGTAGCTTGTACCGAAGAATACGACGGATCATCATGGACAGTAGGCAATGCTTTAATAATAGCAAGAAGCGTTTTAGCAGACGCAGGAACACAAAACGCAGGACTTGCAACCGGAGGTACTACAAATATAGCTGTGTCATGCACTGAAGAATATAATGCGCAAACTGAAATTGTTGATCGTGGACTAGATTCATATAATACCGCAGAATATCCAGATAGACCTTATATATCAGAAATAGGTATGTGTATGTGGTTTAATTCCATAAATAAAAAACCTATGGTATCTTTTTATGGATATGTTGGTGTTGGAGCTTGGTCAGCAGGGGGTGCATTGATAACAGGAAGGGGTTATGTAGGTGGTGCAGGAACACAGAATGAAGGACTTGTTGTAGGTGGTTATCCGTCATCTATAGTAGTATCTTGTACCGAAGAATATAATGGTACAAGTTGGTCAGTAGGTGGCGCTTTGATAGTTGTAAGAAGGAGTGGCGGTGTTATGGGGTCACAAAATAGTGCATTATATGCAACAGGTGTTACTGTTGCTAATGCCGTAACGTGCACAGAAGAATATAATGGCACATCTTGGTCAGTAGGTGGGTCGGTTATTGTAGGAAGAGAGTATTCAGCAGGTGCAGGGACACAGAACGAAGGACTTTCTGTAGGAGGTATTACTAGTGTGGCAGTATCATGCACAGAAGAATATAATGGAACAAGTTGGTCGGCAGGTGGTTCGTTAATAACAGCAAGATATTCTTTAGCAGGAGCAGGTTCACAAAATGCAGGTCTTGCTATGGGGGCATACCCTAGTTCAGCACTCACCGAAGAATACAATGGTACATCTTGGTCGGCAGGTGGTTCGTTAATAACAGCAAGATATTCTTTAGCAGGAGCAGGTACACAGAATGTTGCATTTGCAGTAGGCGGTATAGGCGGAACTGGATGCACCGAGGAATATAATGGTGTAAGTTGGTCAGCAGGTGGTTCGTTAATAACAGCAAGAGCAGTTTTAACAGCAGCAGGTTCACAAGGTGCAGGACTTGCAGTAGGGGGGGCTTCTATTTGTAGTTGCACTGAAGAATACAATAAACCATTAGCAATAATAGACTGTCTTTTATAAAAGACAGTGGTTTATCTATTAAATCGGCGGAATTGGATTTTAATGTTGCTGTTTAGGCCTACGTCGATAATAGACTGTTTTTATGTTAAAAACCTAGATTAGTTTTCTGTGAATCACCAGCCCAAACTCTATATGAATCTGAGTCTTGATGATGTGTAGATACCTCAAATATTTCTCCATCTGTTATAGCCTCTAATTGGTGAGGTTGACCTGGTCTTTGTCTTACAATATCTCCAGGTAATAGAAAATTTTCATGAACTTCTGCATTTTCTGTATCAATCCATCTATAGATAAATTTACCTGAGTTAACATACCAGGTTTCATCTTTTTCTAAATGGTAATGCATGCTAAACTTACATCCTTCTTTAAAGATAAGTATTTTACCGCAATACATTTCATTATTTTCTATAATTAATTCTGATCCCCATCCTTTTGGAATAGAACATCCTTTACAGACTTCGGGTTTAATAGTATGTCCCATTTTTTATATTTTAGTGTTTAAATTAGGCTTTATTTGTACCGTCATAATCAGTTATGAATGATAATTTATTTTTAGCTCTGGTGTATGCAACATATATTAAGTTTTGCTCTTGTTCTTTTTCCCATTCTTTTCGTGCCCATTTTGATGGCATTAATTCAGCATTTAATATATGTACATGATTGGCTTCTAAGCCTTTTGCTTTGTGTATTGTTGATAGGATAATTCCTGTTTTATCTTCGGTAAAAAGAGTCTCTATTTTTTGAATTACTTCAGTTACCTTTGTTAGAGATCCTGCTATGGTGGAAAGAGCCTCTATTTTATCTAGCATAGACATTATAACTGGGCTTTTACGAACATCATCTTCATCTTTTCCACGAGCCACCGTTTTTGCTATTGTTCTTTCCATTTCTAAATATAGTTTCTTTATGGCTTCATCCATATTAGATGCCTTTGTGCGACGAAGCATATTGATCATGTTTAACCCGATATCTTTACCTCTAACTGTGGCTTTTCTTTCATCTATTAAGAGGTCCATACATAATTTAATTAAAGGCCTTACATTTCTACAAAGTACATAGTCTCCGTCGTTAATGTCTTTCCACTTTCCTTCAGTTTCTATTGAACCTTCATGTGCATTTTCAAATGCTTCTAATTGTGGAACTATATGTTTTGTCATATTGATAATAGCAGTACCACAACGGTAATTTACTGAAAGTGGAAGAATTACAGTATTTAGGATTTCAGTTAGAGACTTAAAAGATTCAGCATCTGCTCCAGCAAATCCATAAATTGCTTGATAAGGATCACCTACTGCAATAAATCTTCCAGTTTTAGGTTTAACCATCATCTTCAACATTTCTTGTTGACATTTATTTAGGTCTTGGCATTCATCTACAAAAACCCAATCATAAGTTTTACATTTTAACTTATAATGTGCTGGATAGAAGATCATGTCTGTCATATCAATTACTTTCTTATTTGCTATTGCAATAAGAAATACCTCCCATGCTTTTTCAACTTCTGAATTAAGAATCTCTATACCATGATGTTCCACTGTAGTGTAGAGATCATTTACATTTTTTGCCATACTTATTCTGGCAAGATCTACTATTTGACGTACTCTCCCCATGTAGCCTTCTGCTACATTTTCGCTTATATTCCAAGTCGGGTAGAGTAGTTTAATGATTTCCATTATTTTATCGTCTTTCATTATAACATTACCCATATTGTAACGAACTGCACCAAAACCGAAAGAGTGCATTGTTTTTACCTCTACATGTTTAGGTACTTTTGTAACTAATTCATTTACGATAGCTTTATTAAAAGCCACAAAAATAACGCTTTTTCCTTCCGGAATAAGCTTTAATGCATTTATAAGTGTAGTGGTTTTTCCACTTCCAGCCACTGCATTAATTACTGCGTTGCCGGTGCCATTTTTGACATAGTCAAAGATAGCTTGTTGATAAATTGAAGGTGCAAAATCCATGTGGTGTGGTTTTAATTATATAGTAAATATAATACCTTTCTACGAGAACCAAAAACTTTTTTATAACTTTTTTTAAAAAATATACAAAAAACCTGATAGCTAGACAACTATCAGGTGAATATCAAAAAATAAGTTTTTTCTATATTTTTTTAAGTGTTAACTCATCTCGAATATTTTCATAATGAGCTATAAGTTCTGCACTTCCCCATATTTCTGCTAATTCTAATATTTCATTTACAGTAATTAATGCACATTTTTTAGCAGTGTATTCTTTTTCATGTTCTATGATCTCTGTAAATTTTTTTGTCAGTTTAATAGCACTTTCTTTATACATATTCTTTTTTTTTATTCTTGAATCTGATCTACTATTTGTAGTTGATCTTCATTAAAAATGTGTAATAATCCAAAGCCATCCATTTCAGCAACTACGCGTATGCCTCCTTTGAGAGTTATAAATACTGATACAATCGTGCATGGAAATGCATAGCCTTTTGGTTTATATGCTTTATCTCCAATTTTAAATTTAGTTTTTTCTACTAACATATATCTGTTTTTTATTTATTAAATTTTCACCATTTTTCCATATTACATCTCCATTTTTATCTGTATATGCTAATAAACATTTATGATCTATGTCTTTTGCAATAGCTATGAATCCATAACCTTCACATATTTGTGAAATATAGTACCCTGCTGTTAATTTATTGAACTCTTCTAAAATATCAAAATCTCCACTGAATTTTAATTTATGTTCAATGCAGTATTGTTTACTAAATTCAGCCATAGTATTTTAGTAGTTATTTTATAATGTAAATATAATCTTTATGCGCGAGAAATAAAATTTTTTAATTATTTTTTAGATATTTTTGTTTAATTTCATCTTCTATCGGTATTTGTATTTGTAAGTTTGTGCGATTAGGCAATTTACTCCATAAAATTTGTTGCATTTGTAAATAAACTTTATTATATAACATAACTTGTGTCGAATTAAACATTTTACATCGCATATCATGCACATTGTCACTTAATGTTTTTTGATCTATATTTTCTTCTAGCATATTTAATTTATTTTTAATTAATACATTATTAATTATTAAAACTTTCATCTGAAAGTATATCTAGGTCATATTTATCATTTAATTAACTGTTTGATTTTTTAATTTTATAATACAATTTTCCAAACTTATATTTTTAGAAAATCAACAACAGATTTACATATTAAAATATAATATATAATACAATAACCTATAAAAAAGATTAACAGTTTACAATATCTTTTTAAAGAAAATAAATTAAACATTGGCTGGATATAAAATTATTAATACGAGTGGTATAGGTCTTCAAACCGATAACGAAGGACTCTCTATCCCTACTACAACCAATATTAATTTACTAAGTACTAATGTACCTACTGGTTCTGTTGTTTTTAATACTGCAGATTCTCAACTGTATGGATTTAATGGAACTAGTTGGATTAAATCAGATACTAGTGGAACAAGCGGTTCTAGTGGTTCTAGTGGAATGAGTAGGACTAGTGGAATGAGTAGGACTAGTGGAACAAGCGGTTCTTCTGGGACTAGTGGATCTAGTGGTATAATAGGTCCACAAGGGCCTCAAGGCAATACCGGTCCACAAGGTAACGCTGGGCCACAAGGTATACAAGGGCCTATTGGACCGCAAGGTGTGCAAGGTGCAAGTGGTTCTAGTGGGACAAGTGGTTCTAGCGGGACAGCAGGTACAAGCGGATCTAGTGGTTCTAGCGGAACAGCAGGTACAAGTGGAATAATTGGTATACAAGGCCCACAAGGCGGCATTGGCCCACAAGGCGGCATTGGCCCACAAGGCGCTCAAGGGCCTATTGGACCACAAGGTGCACAAGGCGTAAACAGAACTAGTGGTTCTAGTGGGACAAGTGGTTCTAGTGGGACAAGTGGTTCTAGTGGGACAAGTGGTTCTAGTGGAACGATCGGTTCTAGTGGGACAAGTGGTTCTAGTGGAACGATCGGTTCTAGTGGAACGAGTGGAATAGCTGGTCCGCAAGGACCACAAGGTGCAAGTGGTTCTAGTAGGACAAGTGGTTCTAGTGGAACAAGTGGAATAACTGGTCCACAAGGAGCAACAGGACCACAAGGAGTAATAGGCCCACAAGGGATATCTGGTCCGCAAGGAACAGTAGGCCCGCAAGGTACAATAGGCCCGCAAGGCCTATCCGGTTCTGTTATAGCATCATCAGAATCAAGACCATCTCCCATAAATGCAGATCAAATGTGTTTATGGTTTGACACAACAAATAAGATGCCAATGGTTTCTTACTGTATTAATACCACATTAATAGGTGTTTGGTCTGCGGGAGGTGCACTAATAACGGCAAGATATGGTTTTGCAGGCGCAGGAACTCAAAATGTAGGACTTGCAGCAGGAGGGGCGACAGTATCGTGCACAGAAGAATACAATGGATCATCATGGTCAGTAGGAGGTGCGTTGATAACAGCAAGGTATTATTTAGCAGGAGCAGGAACACAAGATGTAGGACTTGTAATGGGAGGTTATAATGGTGCAAGTCTTTCTTGTACAGAAGAATACAATGGTACATCTTGGTCAGTAGGAGGTGCGTTGATAACAGCAAGGTATTATTTAGCAGGAGCAGGTACGCAAAATGCAGGTCTTGCAGCAGGAGGTTTTACAACTGTAGCGGTATCATGTACAGAAGAATATAATGGTACATCTTGGTCAGCAGGTGGTGCGTTGATAACAGCAAGAGGTTATTTAGGTGGTGCAGGAACACAAAATGAAGGTCTTGTGGCAGGGGGTTATACTCCTACAACAGTATCATGTACAGAAGAATATAATGGCACATCTTGGTCAGCAGGTAGCGCTTTAGCAACTGCAAGATATGGTTCAGCAGGAGCAGGGACGCAGAATGCAGGGCTCGTAGCAGGAGGTTACTCATCAGGAATTGGCTCTCGTTCATGTACAGAAGAATATAATGGATCATCATGGTCAGTAGGAGGTGCGTTGATAACAGCAAAGCATTATATGGCAGGAGCAGGGACGCAGAATGCAGGGCTTGTAGCAGGAGGGCAATCAAATGTTGCAGTATCTTGTACCGAAGAATACAATGCACCTACTGAAATTGTTGACCGTAGTGTAGACTCTTCATATATTACAGCAGAATATTCAGAACAACCTAACTTAGTTGATACAGGAATGTGTTTGTGGTATGATAGAGAAAATAATGTACCAATAATTACCTATAAAGGAGGTACACTTTTACCTGGAGCTTGGTCAGCAGGAGGCGCATTGATAACAGGACGACATGGATTAGCAGGAGCAGGGACACAGAATTCAGGACTTGTCTTTGGAGGAACTATTTCTGGAGGAACTATTGTAACATGCACAGAAGAATATAATGGTACATCTTGGTCAGTAGGTGGTATAATGATAACAGCAAGATATGGATTAGCAGGAGCAGGGTCACAAAATGAAGGATTAGCTATAGGAGGAACTATAGGCTCATTTATAAATTGTGCAATCACCGAAGAATATAATGGTATAAATTGGTCAGCAGGTGGTGCATTAATAACAGCAAGACAACAATTAGCAGGAACAGGAATACAAAATGTAGGACTTGTAGCAGGAGGTTATATAAACGTAGCTGTAACATGTACAGAAGAATATAATGGTACTACTTGGTCAACAGGATGTGCAATGATAACAGCAAGATATGGTTTAGCAGGAGCAGGGTCACAAAATGAAGGATTAGCTATAGGAGGGGTGACAGTATCATGCACAGAAGAATACAATGGCACTACTTGGTCAACGGGAGGTGCATTAATAATAGCAAGGGGTTATTTATCAGGAGAAGGAACACAAAATGAAGGACTTGCAATAGGTGGATATACATCAGCACCCGTTAGCTGCACAGAAGAATACAATGGCACATCCTGGACAGCAGGAGGCGCGTTAATAATTGCAAGAAATCAATTAACAGGAAGAGGGTCGCAGAATGCAGGACTTGCAGCAGGAGGAGTTACAAATGTTTCACTTTCATGCACCGAAGAATACAATGTGCAAACTGAAATTGTTGACAGAAGTATAGATTCCTCTTATATAAGAGCGGTGTATCCTAATAGACCATACACCTCAGAAAAAGGAATGTGTTTATGGTTTGATTCTGTAAATAGAAAACCAATGGCTTCTTTTTATGGATATATTGGTGTTGGAGCTTGGAGCTCATCTAATAATATGATAACAGCAAGATGTGCATTAACTGGAGCTGGACTACAAAATGAGGCTTTTGGTGTTGGTGGTTTTACCACAGTAGTTGTTACATGCACTGAAGAATATAATGGCACATCATGGTCAGCTGGAGGTGCTTTTATAACAGCAAGACAGCAATTAGGTGGTGCAGGGACACAAAACAGTGGATTGGCAATGGGTGGTTTCACTACAGTAGCTGTTTCATGTACTGAACTTTATAATGGAATTTCATGGTCAGCTGCTGGCGCAATAATAGTAGCAAGATGCCTTGGTGTTGGTACAGGTACTCAAAACTCAGGCTTATATGCAGGAGGCCGAGTATCTAGCACATGCACTGAAGAATATAACGGCATATCATGGTCAGTAGGCGGAGTTCTACCAGCGGCTCAGGCTTATGCTGCTGGATTTGGTACTCAAAATTTATCACTTATAGCTGGAGGCAGCGAAGGTACATGCACCTTCGAATATAATGGTATTTCTTGGTCTGCTGGCGGTGCTCTTGGTGTTTCTGGATATTATTCTATCGGTGCTGGTGTTCAAAATGCTGGATTTGTTGCAGCAAGAAGTTTTGGTAGCGCGCAAAGTTGTACTCAGGAGTATAATGGAAGTTCCTGGTCAGCTGGAGGTGCTTTGATAACTACTAGAGCAGAAGCAGCAGGAGGAGGAGGCTCAGGCAGCGGAATCGGATTTGGTGGTTTTAATGTTGCTGTTTGTTCTGCAACCGAAGAATACAATAAAAATTTAGGAATAGTGGACTGTTTATTAGATACTTTCTAAAAAATATCTAATAAATTAGAATGGAAGATCATTATCATAAGATACATCTTTAAACAAATTTATTTTCTTCGGGGTGTTTTGTGTACTCTGAATTTCACTATTTTTCTTATAAGTATCTATACGAATTGAATGAGTTCTGAAATTATCAGAAGTATTTTCTTTAAGAGGCCATGCTACAAGTTGTATATATTTTTTGCCTGTTTTTTTTGATTCATAAATATATTGCATTACGTCTGGATCTGTTGTGCACATTTCAAATAAGTCACTAATACAGATATTTAATGCAAACCCTGTGTTATCTTCTAGTGTTAATATTTTACCACTACCTACAAATTTTTTTATTTCCATTTTATTTGTATTTTATCATTTTAGTAGCAAGGACAGGATTCGAACCTGTACAACTTAATATTTGGTGTAGTTGTTTTATAATATTTAGATGAGGTAGCTGTCCACTAACCAACATTGACATCCCCTCTCTTCTAATTTAGCGTCTACCAATTCCGCCACCTTGCTATGTATTTAATTCTCTATAAGATTTGTAGATCAATTTTCTAAAACCTATCTGCCATTTTCCTAATGAGATCATCCTCCTCAACAGTTAACTTCCAGTAATTATCAATTAACTTATTTAGGTTAATGTTTGTTTCATCTTTTGAGTGTTTCATAGAATTACTTGCAAGATACCCTTCTTGTTTTTTGTTGCTTTCCTCCTCACGTTTTTTTATTGCATCAAGCAATTCTTCTCTTAATGATTTATTCTTTATTATCATTTGGACAATCTCATAAAAATAATCTTCCAAATCTATTGTAATGTAAGACATAATTATAATTTTTTGTTAAAATTTTCAGTTGTTATGATTTTTTTATCAATTCTTCAACTTCTTCCCAATAAGCATTAATTTCATTTGTACCATGATCAAATAATACATTTAATACTTCATCGACTGCAATTCTAGCACATTTTTTAGCTAGTATTGAAACTAGTATCTCTTGACCTAAATCTCCTCCAAGATCTTGTATAAGATTATAGTATCTCGTTATTAACTGTTCTTTTTTTTCTTTTGCTGTCATATTCTTTCCCAATACGTTTTAACAATGGTTTTTTCTTTTTGAACTACTCTATTTAATGTATGAATATCTCTTTTATCATAACCATATTCAGTATCAAATATATACTCATTAGTTTCCCAAAATCCATATAGTTCGTTATCAATATGTGGATAATTCTTTTCACTAATTTCAACAATGGATTGTTTATAGAAACTAGAACCTCTTCTATGATTATCATAGGAATCTTCAAGAAAATCTTCTAGTAATTCATCAAAATCTAATCCAAATTGTTCTGTAATTTTGTCATTAAGTTCATTTATCATTTTCATTTATGTTTTGTAGATTTCTGTTTCATATTTCTTTGCTTTTTAAAAACAATTGGTAAACTTCCATTATTGGCTTGCTTTTAATAACTTTATTAGGGTCAACTTTGATATTTTTCATTTTTTCTTTAAAAAATTTAGGTTGCAGGAATGAGAAGTTATATAGATAAAATCAAAATCAAAATCAAAATCAAAGACCCAACTTACTTCAAAGGCAAAAACAAAAACCAAGCTCTTTTTCACATAATAACAATTTAATGCAATTTATGTGATGATTGAGTTCTATCTCAGTTTTTATGTTTGTAAGTTGGCGGTTGGTTATGATATTCATCATTTTCTTTTGTGTTAGCCTTTCGGTTAACTAGTATTTATACTTCCCAGTCCTACATAAAAGCAGGGATGTTTAAACTCTTGTAAAACATCTTATACTACCCTATTCTTGTGTATTGCCAATTGTTCCTAAAAACTTATCAATAACTACTTTAAATCTAGGATCAACCATAATTCGTAATGCTGCAGCTTTACCAATTTCATCTTGAATTCTAGCGTTAAACTCCATTTCTGCTTTCTTTCTTTCACCTTGCCATTCTCTAATTGAGACAGAGTATTGTAAATTCATCTTTTCATTTGTTTCATTTTCTAAACTCTGTAAGACTGCATTTTCATTTGCAATCTTTGCATTTTCCAATGTAACTAGGTTCTTTACCTTTGCTTTATAGTAATTTACCTTTTGCTCAAATTGTCTATGAATAGCAGACAAATTTTTATGTAACTCGCCTAACTCATCAATTGTGTGATGAATTTTTACATTTAATGGAGTTTTTTTGTCTTTTTCTAACTCAATCCATTCCAGAGTTTTTAACTTTGGTAATTCACTTCTTAATTTATCTAGTTTACCATTCTTGTGAATAAACTGACCATGATGCGAAGCAAACGCCTCCGCCTCCAAATACTCATTATACTCACTTATGGTTAGTTGCGCCCAGCCCCACTCTTCATTCACCTCATCTTTATAATCAAACACTTCATAATCTGGTTGATAAGGTTGTGGTACATCAAACTCAAATATTCTATTTTTTAAAGCATCAAGCATCATATCCTTTGCCTGGATATTATCCATCAAAAATGCCTGTGTTGCATGTAGCCTTGCTTTTTCTTGAATTAAATCTATAATATTATCTGGTATCTTAAAACCTTGCGTCTCAACATATACTCCAGTTGGTAATGTTAAAGTTTTCTCACAATTGTTAATTGTATCAATTTTCGCCTGAATATCCCTAGCCTCTTGATTGCAAAGATTAGAAATAGATTGCGCTTGCGACATCGATAAGCCTTTACTGGCTAATGAATTTTTTCTCATTTTATTTAAATTTCTTTAAGTGTAATTATAAATGTAAATATAATACTTTTATATGAGAAATAAAAAAGTTTTTAAATTAAACATTTTACATGGTATCTTATTTGAGTATTTTCATTATTTGTTTGCGTCCATACTTGAGTCCATATTTGACTACTTATGGTATCCTGTACTTTAGGAAATGCTTGATTTTGTACTCTACACTTTAGTTTAAAATAAAATTTCTGAGCATAGGTATTATTTTTATTTCCTATATAAATTTTTTAGACATGACTTTAATTGGTTAATAAAAAGAACTTCACAGCTGAAAGTAGATCCGGGTAAGTCTTATAGGTACAACCATCAAATATGTACCGTCTCTTCTTAGGATTGTAGATGACTTCTCGTTCTTCTCCTCGGAATGACACGACTCTGTTGTTCCGCTGAGGTGCTACGAACATTAAAATGGTGTTGATACCGTCTATTAGGTCCGTGCTTCGGTCAACTATAACGTACTCGAACTTATCTTGATCAGGTAATAAGGTTTCAAATAGAACAGTGTTGTTTATTACGCAACTAATTTGTCCTTGGCCATAAGATAAAAACACTCCGAAGAGTAAAAAGGTTGAAAGAATTGATCTCATAAAGAAATGTTTAGTGTTGTATAATTGAATTGTCTAAATGTCATAATTATTTGTTAAGTTCTTTTTGCAATCTTTCTAAAACATCATAACTTGTATGTCCATCAAAAGGAAATAATGCTTTTGATGTTTCCGGAATTTTAAAATCATCCCATCTATCAGCAGGATAATGATTGGATATTTGACCACTTGGCAATTTTGCCATCACAATAAACCAACCTCCACCAAAACAAGGATCACCGTCATTATGTTTCCAACTCTTATGTACGCTATACTTTGTGTTTTGTGCTACTAGGCTTGCATCCAGGAACTCTTCATCACCTTTTTGACTCGCCCACTCATTAAACAATAAGGCATTGTAGGTTGCTCTAAAATCATATAATTCCTTAAAGGTATGATAACCGTCAGAGGTATCTTCTGATACCCTATGATAATCCTCTTCCAATTTCTTTATACTTTCATAAAGTTCAAATGGAATTGTATCATTTGTAATTCTGCTACCATATTTGGAATTTATATGGTCACAAAAAATATCAACTGGTGTTTTGTTACTCATTTTGTTTCTTTTTTATTATTCTAAATTTAAATCTTTTAAATCTTCATCCAACCTGCCCATAGAGTGGTTGATGTCTGATGACAATGAGGGATCATTTATGCTATAGTTTTTAACTATTAAAATTAATTCTTTAACAGATTCAATTTCTGCTTCTTCGTAAGTAGGATAATCATTAGCATCAACATGATTATATGGAGGAACTTCAACTATACCTTCTACAACTGTCACTGTTTTAAATGTCCAATACATTGTTATTGTTGGCATAATCACAGCGTATAAGTTATGCTTCTTGCAAAACCATTTAAATACTTGTTGATATAGTGGTGCGGAAATAAAAATATCAGGGTCTTCTTTAAAATCATCATTACTCCAATTTCCTCCAATTTCTAAATGATTATAGTAAAATTTACCAAAACATGGTTCATTAAAACCTAATTCTTTAAGTGCTAATGCCTGTTCGTATGGGACGAATTCGTTTCTCATTGTTTTTCTAGTTTTTCAGTTATTTTCTGAATCAAATTGTGATACAAAACTTTCTACTTTGTTGCTAAGTTTTGTATATTCAAATTTTATTTCTTTTAGTCTTTTTTGATAATATAGTAAACCTTCAATAAGAGCTTCTTGTTCATTTTTAGCTCTCATACTTATGTTCATTTCAATTACATAATCATATAGGTAATAATACCCATCATTACATTCATGTAATGATAATGTATCTATCTGAAAAACAGTTCTAATAGCTTTAGTCATCTTATTTACTATTTTAAGTTTTGTAGTCAGGACAGGATTCGAACCTGTATTATTGAATTACCCAGCTTCAATTGCTTTAGTATAGCGTCTACCAATTCCGCCACCTGACTGTTTTCCATAGTCTCCTTACTCTTCAATTTCATAAGACTCAAAAGCCGGTTCGTATATCTCCTCAATATCGATTGAAGTTCCCCCGTAAACTGTAATTTTAAATTCCCCTGAGATACCTATGTCACTTAATTCGACGCCTGCTTTATCGAGTAAGTATTCTAAATAATCTTGGTCTGTAAAACCTTGTGGAATAACACCTTCATAAGACATAACGTATCCTTCAGATACACTAAATACTAAAATTTCCATGTGTAAAATATTAAAAATTATGTTGAAAATTCACTAATCATTTACAATTATAGACTTATCTATAAAATTTTGCTTGCTATATTTAACTAGAAATTCTAGTAAATCTATGTAGTTCATACATCGCCCTCTATAACACCAAAGTTGACTACTTTCAATATACAGCAGAGTTTGGGTGCCATACGTCATAAAGAGATCATTGTCACTTCCTTTAAGAGAATAACGGTCCCAAAATTCAGTGGATAATAAGTAGTCAGTAGTGATAGTATCTTCATATTGGTATTCTTTAACGGTGTCATAAAAAGTTCTTCTAAGTTTGTTGCAGCCTATTTTCTCGAGACTCATCCAATTATAAGCCATGAAATGGTTTTGGGTTTGCGCTGACGCTGTATATGTTAAAAAAGCTAAAAATATAAGTGCTAAATATCTTATAAGAGCAGATTTATGTCTAGAAACACTTAGAGAAGAGAATTGAACTATATTTGTTTGAATAGAATCAATCTGTTTGACTTGAATATGTATTTGATTACTTACTTCATTTTTTATTTGATTTAGCAATTGAGTAGGTTGTCTATTTACTAGAGTCCATGCCCTAAGGTAAATATTATTCATCTGACTTTGTATAGTAGCCGGCTCGGGCTTAGTTGCTTGTTTATTTTTCACTTTACTCTTTTTTACCAAATGATATATTTATTTAAAATTTCATTTTCTGTCATGTCTGTTGATAATGACTCGCATCCAATGATATGATTTTGCTCATTTCTAATAAGACATTCTGGAACAAGTAGATCTTTTCTTTCAGGTAATGCTGATTTTACCAGACGAGATACAATTAAAAATGTTCCTTCCACTTGAGGAGGCAGATTCTGTACTTCTCCAAATTTAGTAGAGGTAAGTTTAATTCCATTAGGTAGGAACCCAATGTCTACCGTTTCTTGTGAACATCTGGGTATTATAGATTCCGGTTCTATAGTTAGAAAGTTTTCACCGACCTTGATATTAATATCATGTGGCGTTAGATTTTTAATTTTAAACATTTGTGTGGATTTTTAAGATTAAAAAATAAATATAACACATTTCTACGAGAACCAAAAAACTTTTTTAAACTTTTTTTATTTTAAAGTTTTGGAATACCACACTCAAAGCAAGTCTTGACTATTATAAAATAATCACCTTCATTATATAATTTATTATTTAGAGAATTATCTTTATTTTTCACATACTTACTAGGTTTTAGATATGTCCTTTCAACCGGTTTGTATTCTTTACAGAAATCACAATAGTCTTTTTCAATATCACTCATAATTTAAGCCATTTAATGGTTAGAATTCTTTTCCTTAATTTCTTCCAGTAGTTCCCATAAACTTTTTATGTCATAACAAATGGGTTTTCCATCAGCATCAAATGCGCCATAACCCCCATCATATTCTTTTTTGCCAAAATCACTTTCAAGACAGAACCAGGAGAACCAGTCATATCCTTCACTGCCATATAGTTCTTTAAACAATTTGCTAATCATATTATGATACTCATCAGCATAATCAATTAAATCTATCCCTAATGCGTAAAGTTTTTCTGACTTTTCAAGAGCCTTTCTATATACAGATATAAAATCTTCAAAATCTTTTAATAGCATATTTTTTGTTTTTAAGGTTTCGTATTTTGTTTTACTTGAGTCATTAGTTGATTACACACTTGAATTCTTACGTTATTGCCCGTTTGAGTCCATACTTGAATAAATACTTTATCTCTTGTTTGAGTCCAGGCTTTACGAGTGTGACTAAATACTTTATTTTCTACTTTATTCCATCCGCATAATCTATCACCTACTTTATAATTTATAGTATAATTTACATTATTCATATATTTTGTGTTACTTGATACGATTTTTATAGACTTGCTAGATCAAATTATTTCTCCTCTATTAATTTGTTCTCCTCTTTTAAGATATATCATTTTACGTCTAATACAGTGTCTAATATATTCTTTTGTATAGCGAGGGTCTTCTATGTCAATATCAAGTGTAAATACTTTTTTTGGTTTAGCTATAGTTATCTTTTTACCAAAAAGCCAAAACTTTCTACGAGTTATAGTTTCTATCCCAAAATAGAAATGAGTAAACCTATGGTATCCATATTCATCCACATTAACACTATCTAATTTATATTGTAGTGTAATATTACCCCATACTATTTCTTTCATTAACATATTATTAGTGGTTAATATCCTATAATGCCATTTATTGTTAAAATAAATGAAACAGCATTTGTAGTCAGGACAGGATTCGAACCTGTAAAGTGGACTTCTCCATGCTATTTCAGTGTAAGTTGCACCTTTTCACATTGCGTATACCACCTGACTAAAATAAAATAAATAAGTCTCTTGCATGCTGACCATGCTAGTGGATTTTACTGAACATAGTTTACTGTTCACCTGGATATGAGTGCACCATAGAGCAGGGTCCATTACATATTCTCTTGGGACATTTTCACTTTAATTAGGTAGCTACTCCTACAAAGCCAAGAGTTATTTAAACGGTGCTAATCCGTTATATGTAAGAGAACTTATTTAAAATTATATCCAATAAATTCCTTGGTGATGATTTCCATCAAAAGGAACTTCAATAGCCGTTTCTTCTATTGAATCAAATTGTGGACGCCATTTGTATATACACTTATAATCGTACTTTTCTTTACCGCTATATTGACATTTAAGCGTTATATCAAAAGTTTTGACCATATAACCCTTTTTATTAAGAGTAGATTGTTTTTTAGCACAACCAATAAAAATGCCATTTGTAACATAAGCTTGACCAAATTGAGTGTCTACAAGTTTGGCATCATCAATTAAGTTTCCGTCTAAATCGTACAATTTAGACTTCATGAAATTGAGCGTTACAAATCCATTTTTAATTTGCTCTTCCATAAGATCAGCCTTGTACCTTATAGAATTAATTTGGTCTTGGGTAACATTCCAAGATGCTCCATTCATTATTGAATCATCTTGACAATCGTAATATCTTTTTGCTCGATCAGATTGTGCTTCGTAATGAGGCGCTAATGCCTTTTCTTTCCATGCGTTTAAGTCCTGTAGAGTTGTCATGTGGTGTGATTTTTAATTATATAGTAAATATAATACAGTTTCACGAGAACTAAAAACTTTTTTAAACTTTTTTTTCAACTATTTTTTTCAGTATTTTCTACTATTTGTATTAGTAAGTCCTCCCATAACTGTTCCTGTATTTGACTTTTTAATTGACTATACAACTTATTATCTACTTTGTCAATTACTAGATCACTTGCTATAAAACTTATCTGGTTCTTATTTATTACAATTCGAACTTTATCCTTTATAAAGTCTTTCACATTCTTCATATAGATGGTGTTTTACTTGAATATATAAATGATCCCATGTTTGATCCATTACTTTACTTTGTACTCTATTCCTTACTTGATCCTTTACATGACTACATACCATGTTCTCCACTTTTCTACGCACTACACGCTTTATTCTATCCAATATTTGATCTCTTATTCCAAGTATTTTCATAGAAGCTCCATAACTTTTATCTGATTCTTTATTTGTTCTTGTACTTCATCCTGCGCATCCCAAACTAATTGATTTGATAGTTGATCTCTTATTTGACTACCTACACGCTCCTTTATTTGACCTCTTATTCGACTTTCGAGTACTCTTAAAAGATAAGTCTGTAGCTTGTCTTTTATTTGACCCTTCGTTGAGCCCCGTAATACTTTATTACTTACATCCTTCATAATTCAGTGTCATTTTTTACTCTATTACTTATTTGATTTAATTGATTCCATATTTGACTACTTATACGTTCCCTTATTTGACCTCTTATTTGATTCCATAGCTTGTCTTTTATTTGACCCTTTGTTGTGCCCCATAATAAAACTGTTAATTGATCGCCTATTCGACTATTTACTTTATTACTTATATCCTTTATATTTAATTGATTCCATATTTGACTACTTACACGTTCCCTTATTTGACCTTTTATTTGATCCATAGCTTGTTTTTTACTTGACCCTTTGTTGAGCCCCATAATAAAAGTGTTAATTAATGGCCTATTCGACTATTTGTTTACTTGATTTTGTACTTTTTTCCTTTCACTTTATCATAAGTATATTGTTGTAAGTCAGTATATAATGAATCAAATGTCTGGTTTCTTATTTTGTTTCTTACTTTGCCTTCTATGATTTCTTTTACTTCATTTATCATAGCACTTCTTATTTGTCTTATTACTTTTTTATTTCTTACTGCGCTTATTGCGGTATTTACTTCATTACTTACATTCTTCATAAATTCATTATTTGAACTCTTACTTTTTTCTACTAGATTATACGTTACTTTAGCTGTTTAATTAATCCATTATTTACTTGAATCCATATTCTACTCCGCACTTGATTTTCTATTAGACTACTTACTCTATTTTCTACTAGATCACTTATTTTATCCTTTGCTTGAATAACTACCTGATTTCGCAGTTCATCCCTTAATTGTCTTATTACTCTAGTGTTTATATGGTCTCTTACATTCATCATAAGTTCTCATTTTGTTTACTTATTTGAATCCATACTTGATTGCATACTTGATCACTTACTTGATCACTTACTTGATTACATACTATATTGCTTACTTGAATCCACACTAGGTTGGTTGCTTGATTTACTGTATAATTTATTAATTGATTATTAAAATGTCTATTTACTTTATTTCGGACGCTTATTAAATTTGTCCATATTTGATGTTTTACATTATCCATAAGTTTGCATTTGATGATTTACTTTATTTAGATTTTTTATAATTCTAAAAATTGTTTTACATGCTCCCATTCTTGATCTAATATTTTAGCTTCTAATTCGTCCACTATTCCATTTCCAATTTGTTCCCATACTTGCTTGCTTCTAATATCCCATACTTGTACTCTGACTACTCTTTCTATATGATCATTTAGTTGATTATTTAAAACCCCTCTTTCATAATTTATCTTTTCTCTTACTCTAGTTTCAATATTTTTCACTATTTTGTTTTGTGTTTAGTTTTTAGTTGTGTCTTTATATTGTCTACTTGATTATCTTCATGACTACTCATTTTAAGCCATATTTGATTTCTTATTTTTATATCTACTATATCCCATGCTACATCAAATTCTCTATTTCTTAGTTTTTTCCATATTTTATTTTCTATATTCTTCATAATTTATATTTTGTTTTACTTGACTATAAACTACATTCCTTATTTGTCTCCTTATTTGTCTCCATATACTATTCCATGCAAAATCCCATGCGCAGCTTAGTACTTTATTATTTACTCTATCACGTATTATACCTGATATTCGATTGTCTATTTGAGCTCTTATTTCATCTCTTTTATTGTTCACTGTTTTTTTCTTTTACTAATGATATTAATTTTTGAAGACATGCAAATTCAGCATCTTCAAAAAAATCAAACACGCCAATAAATTCACAGTATTCCCATTCAACTATCCATCGTGTTTCATCGAATTTTTTTGGAGCAATGTAAACATCATGTTTTTCTCTAAACCAACGAAATACCTGTTGGTATAGTGGTGCAGATAATAAATGATTATTTGTATCTTTTCTATATAAGGTATTCCAATCCTGAATTAATCCAAGTGTATCGCATGGATATGGTTTAGGATTATCGTCACTTGAATTGTACAAATATCCACAAGGTTCATTAAAATATAATTCTTTAAGTTCTAGTGCTTGTTCGTATGGGATAAAATCTTTTTGCTTCATGATAAATTGTTTACTGTAAATTAGTTTTTTTTGTTTAAGTCATTCTCTATATGGACTTTTAATTGATCACTTACTTGGTCAAACATTTCATTCCATAGTTTATCACATACTTGATCCAACACTTTATATTTCACATGAACACTCACCTTATGTCTTATCTTGTCCCATATCGTATGATATGCATAAGTATCTATATTTAAGTTTATCTTCATTTTATTCTAAATTCTCTATTTAAAATTTTACAAAAACCACAAAGTCCACACTATAGATTCATCATGGCCTCTATACAAAGAAGTCTTTTTTATACTTTTCTTTTTTATTTATTGATTAAAAGAGTTATCCAGTGTCACTCTGTAAAACGAATATCCATTTAATATATAGCAATTAAGACTTCTAAAACCCATCTTCTACAAGGTAAGGAAACTCCATCTTTTGTTTTTTGCGTATCTTAAATACTTTTTACTAACTTTCATATACAATAAATACTATTGCCATAGATACTATTAAAATCGATCTGCTTCTTTTGGTTCGATTACTGTATTTTTATTTAATTTTTTATCAATGTTAATAATCATTGAACGATCTGTTTCTATCATTTTAATTCTTTTGCTATAGTTTAATAGAAGTTCCTCACCTTTTTTAATGTCATTTATCACGATAAATGTTTTAGTTAAAAGTTTTTTATCAATACTTTTAATCTTAACATTTGGTGTGTCACTGTGATTAAAAAAACTTCCAAACCCCACGCAAAATGAAAAGTGATCCTTATCCCATGGGTATGTCCATTTTTCTAAAAAATTAACACTATTTTTAAAAATCATTACATTGCAAGTTAGTTCAACACCTACGAGAATATCTTCAGTAGCGAAAACGCCTCTTCCATCTATTTCAGAAAAATCAACTTTAATCATAAAAGATTTTTATCTGCATTTTACACCTAAAACTTTGATATTTCCGTATTTCAGCTTACTACTTTATTGTAGTCTTGCTCTATGCTCTCTTAGCATAGTTAGATAAAGTACAATGACTTATTTATAATCAAAGAAACTGGTGCACTCAATGACTTGTGAAGTTATTAAGTTTTTTACCTAGACCAATTTGAATTATCTTTTAGCATACGAAGAACAGCAGGAAATAAATGCTGTAAATCATTTACCGTTAATCCATTCTTTTCTGCAATTACAGCCATATAATGAACTAGACTTGCATGATCTTCTGTTTCTTCAGTAAACATCCAATTTTGAACCATTTGATGCGCAGGTTTCACCTCTTTAATTCCTTTTTTCCAAGTGAATTTTAATACTTCTTGATTTTCCATTTTTACTGTGGTTTTAATTTATAGTAAATATAAAAAATTTTCACGAGAACTAAAAACTTTTTTCAGACAAAATATTATATTAATTCATATGCTGTTAGTGTATCTCTCCTCTCTTCTTTATTAATACTTATTAAGTATTGTTCAATATTCCTAATTATATTTTTACTATAAATAGATTTAAGATGTGTCAGTTTTAAGAATTTAGAAACTAGTTGTGTTTGCTTAATTTTATTGTTTTTAATATCGCTGATTGCGGCCAAAATCTGTGCTTTATATCCTATAGAAGGTTCAACTAAATTAATTTTTTGGTTTGACAATATCCCATTCACTACTATTCGTATTTCATGGGCTTTAAGCCCTTTTAAATATGTGATATAATACTCATCATATCCAAGATGGTTAAATCCAGATTCAGTTTGTTCGTATTTTGCAATTTTAAAAATATTCTGCATGTTCTTAGTATTCACCAAATTTATCAATACACATTTCATATTCATTTTCAGTAATTTCTATCAAGACATGTGAATCTAAATATCTATAACATCGTAAATCTTTACAAATATTATCAAATTCACTTCCTTCGTCTGAATTAAATTCACAAGTCATAAACACATCATCAATAAATGTTTCATAATCTAACTCATGTCTTTTACAATAAACATAACTTGCTTCTAGTATCATTAAGTTTTTAAGACTCCTTTTTAACTTTCTCACTGTATGTTTTATCTAGTTAATAAATGACCTATAAAAATACCTAATGCTATGGCTGATAACGTTATTCCTGCAAATCTTTTTTTAGATGCATCTCTAATAAAAGATGGTATTACCCAACTTGATATTAAAAATACCCATCCTACGATCATTGATATTTCCATAATTTTTATTTTTTATATTGTTAGTAGTCAGGACAGGATTCGAACCTGTATGATAAGTAGCAAAGTTGTTTAAGTGACAATACACTTACTTATCTATTCACTTCTAGCGTCTACCAATTCCGCCACCTAACTGTAGACCAATTGTCGAAGTATTTGAATTTCTCCTATTAATTGGTTTTCTATTTTTGTTGTTTCGATATCAGAGTTTTTAAATACTCCGTTTTTACGAATTTCAATTACTTCTTGTAACTGTTTCTTTTTATCTTCAAGTTTTTGTTTCAAATTTTCCATTTTAGCTAATTCAATTAGTTTCTCATACGATTTACAAAAAGCCCAATGCTCTCTTTGTAGGTCTTTGTCTTCCAAACAAAGTTCAATTTGTTTTTCTAGCCATTTTTTATATTCTTCCATAATTATACTGTTAGTAGTCAGGACAGGATTCGAACCTGTATGGTGGATTTTTTATAGGTTAATATTCTCTGTTTTATGTTGCAACATCCACCCAACCCTTAAGCGTCTACCGAGTTTAAACATTAACCCCGTAAAGGATTCGAACCTCATTATTTTCCCGACTGGAACGGGGTGGTTTAAACATTCCGCCACCTGACTCTTCTTATTCGTACTCTTCTTCTTCGTACTCTTCTTCGTACTCTTCTTCGTAAAAAAACCCTTGGTATTCACAGCTTACTGGATAATCCAATCTATTCCATTCTTTCTCCCATTGGGTTTCATCTAATAGTTCTTCAACTAATTTTGGATATTTAAAATTTCCATTATATTCTCCACTTGGATTTTCATGGAAACAAATTTCAATTCCTTTCAACCTTCTTTGTTCTTCTGTACCTTCTGTAATTCCATTTAATTCTGCAACAAGTTCGTAAAAGTCCTTTCCGCCAAACACACCATAACCTTCATAGTTGTGTTCAGTGAAAATTTGACCGTCTTCAGTGATCATATATACAGTAAATGTTTTTACTATACTAGATTCATTTGAGATACTTCTTTGGGTATCACTTGTGTTCCATGAAAAAAATCCCATATTAGTTATTTTTAAAGTTTACTTTTTTTCCAGTGCTAAGATCTATATAAACATCGTTCTCCAGTTTCTCTCTAAGGATTTCAACTTTTTTAATTTTGTCGAGTCCTTCTATGTGCGCAGATTCAAGTGTTGCACCTGGTACATGCTGTAGATGAAATTCATAAGAAGACTTGTACAGTATTCTGTTGATCCCTTTTAGTGTTTTTTCAAAATTTTCCATGTGGTGTGGTTTTAAAGTATTGTTTTTAATTATATAGTAAATATAACACATTTTCACGAGAATTAAAAACTTTTTCCAAACTTTAATTTATTTATATTTTTTTCGTAAGCAATCTTTTGTAATTCTGATGCATACTCTAATTCGTAGTCTTTTAATTTATATGAATTACTAATTCTACAATCTATATAATCAATTCTTTGATTTCTAGATGAACAATCCCATAACCATTTGTCCATTCTATAACCAGATTTAATGAATGTATTAATGTAATTATCTTTTAAATCTTGAGATAGATATTTAAGCTCTTCTTGTGATAAATCTATTTTCTTTGTAAGCTTACAATTAATAAGTATTTGAACATCTTCTGTATTTAACTTAGAATATTCAATCTCTTTAGAATCAATATCAATAGAACTTTTTAAATCATCCTGTATTTTTTTTATGTGTTTAATTAAACTATTTAAACAGCCAAGCTCAGCCTCTGAGAAAGTTTCATAAGTTTTATATCCATATTCTTTGAATTTTCTATCTTCCCAACCGCTGCAGTATTTAAGTCCACTGAAATTTACAAAAGTACATAATTCATAATTTTCTCTGATCCAATTAAATGCTTGTTGATATAACGGAGCATGTATTAAGACTTCAGGATTTGCTGATTCTTTCTCTGTTAAAGATATTATTAAAACTCCAGATGAATTATACCAAGCAAAACAATCTTGACAAAATCCTAATTTTTCTAATTCTATAGACTGCTTATATGGAATAAAATTATTATCTATTTTTTTCATTTTTCATTTTTTTACCACCTAATATAGATTGTTGCAACACCTAAAGCAATTGCAAATACCATTTTTTTATCATAGTGATACTCTGTTCTCTGACAACTAATACCTAAATCAAACCACCAGTCATCTCCTAAAGTATTCCAAACAATTTCTAATTTCATTTTTTCTTATTTTTCATTTAAGAATTCTTTTTTGGTAGCTAAAAACCAATTCCAAGAGCTATTTATTTTTTGTAAAGTGAAATTTTTTGATTCTAAAATTCTTAAAGATTTTTCTGTTTTTAATTTCCACTCTGGAACCATCCAATCGTGGAAACTTATTGCTATTTGGTCAATATTTTTAAAATCTTGATTATCAAAACTATCTAACAAATCATATTCTGCACCTTCAATATTGATTTTTAATATTGAAATTTTGTTTATCGAAAATTCTCTACAAAGATTTTTCCATGTTTTAACTTTTACTACTTCCCCATCCTCTGAGTTATTCATAGATGTTTTTATACCTTCGTTTTTGATTCTTATAACATTATCTTCTTTACCAATTACTCCTTTAAAAAATTCTGTATGTTTAATTTGATTTTCAAAAGGGTCGACACCGATTACTCTTTTTTTCCCGATAAAAAATTTACTCCAGTCCCAATTCAAGCAACCGATATCTACTACATCCCCATTATGAATTAAACACCTATCATTTACTGTAGTATAATCTTGCCCTTGTATAGTTTGAATTAAATTTTCTTCCTTAGTGATAATATCTGTAACATCATTGATTTCCTTTTCATAGAAACCAAAAGGTCTTATACAATGACAATCTAAATAAAATCCTTCTTTCAAGAGTTTTTTATCATAACTACCATCTCGAATATTAAGTAATTTCATTTGTTTATCGGTATAATCTACAGGAAAATTCCACTTTTCAATCCTATTTTTAACGACAAATCCTTCCTCATAACCACGTCTTAATTTATGCACTTGAAATTTATCCGAAAATTGTTCAATTTTTTTTGTTAAATATACCTCATCCCCAAACCACTCTAATGTTTTTTCGTATTTAAAATTATTTAAATTGTCCAAAAAGTCAGAAAAACTACCTTCCAAATGCAAAACCTCTTCAAATATTTTACCTTTTGCTGCGTTATAACACATTGCAAAAATATTTGAATTAAACAATATTTTTGAGTCATTTCTTTTTAAATCATAAGCGTCACTGGAATAAACTACTATAGCATCTTCATCAAAATCTTTTATTGTGTTCTGAAAATAATCATAACTAAGTAACATCATATCAATGTCAGATATGAGACAAACTTCGTTTGGAAAAAACTTAGTTCCGTATATTCTATAGAATAAACTTTGAATACTTGTTTGAATTTGTGGTAGGGCTTTGACTTCTTTAACCAATCCGTTTCCATCAAAATAAAAATCGGTTTCTTTTTCTCCTATTTTAAATAATACTGGTGTTGCGCCTAATTGTTTTTTACAAACCTTGGAAACTACAGGCCAATAGTCTTGGTAATGTGAATCATCACACGACATTATTACTTTTTCAACTTTCATGATTTTTTGTATTTAATTTCTTCTTTTTGAATATCCAATTTAGATTTTTGTCTATCTGATTTGGAAAATATTCTTTTGAATTTCTTCTTTACTTTATCACCCCAAAAAAAAAGACCAGTTTCCTTTACCTACAGGATTCATTTGCGGTTTCATATCTTTTTATTTAAAAAAGTTTTTTAATATTGATTATAAAAAATTAACTTACCGATCGTAATGTATTTACGCTTAAATTACAATCCCAATTTCCATAGTGAAAAATTCGTAATTATTTTCACACCTTATTGCCTACTTTTTATTCAGCTCCTCAGTTAATTTAGTAGTCAGGACAGGATTCGAACCTGTAATACTTCCGCACTTCTGCGCTGATACCTTTTTTGTTTACTGTGAGGGTCAGCAAACCTCATTACAGTTTTTTAGTGTCTTCCATTCCACCACCTGACTTATTACACTCTACCTACCATAAATTTTTACAAATAATTAATTTTTAAAAAATCAAGTATAAACCTTGAATTGGCTATATCAGCATCATGAGAACCTAGTTCATAACATTCATTAAAATCTGAATTACTTAATTCTTTAGGATTCCAATTATCTCTATACATTTCAGTGCTCATTAATTCTTTGGCATGATACTTTAACCCTTCTAACTGCTGTTTAGTCAATGTTCCAGTATCTATTTTTGGTTGATTATGATCAATTAAATTTTTAATATATTTAATCTCACGTTTATCGTCCCATTCATCCCAGCCTTCACTATGTATGTTAAGCTTGTTAATATAGTTATAAATAAATGTTGCTAACTCTTGAGTATTCAAGTTTTTAATGGTTTAAGAAGTCAGGATAGGATTCAAACCTATAAGCTCTGCTCGACAGCAAAGACTAGTTTTTATTAATGTAGGCATCCTTTCCATTACCGTACTTGCGTGTACCTTCCGCCACCTGACTACAGTTTAATGAAATTTTTTTAAACTTATTTTTAGTAAGTGGGACAGGATTCGAACCTGTCCAATGTGTTGTTAGTTACATTCACACTTAATCCTTAACACTTCAACATCAGTTTTGATGCTATTCCACTTGAGGTCAACTCCATACTTTTTTACCGTCTCTATTATTAGAGAATCAGTGTTGGTGAAGGTACCTCTTACTTCAAAAGAGGCTCTTCCTGCCGTTTCTATATGCTCTTCCTTTCCTCCGTTTGGAAGAGGAATACATACATAAACGTAAAGTGTGATAATAATTAGCTTTCCTAACATTTTTTCTTTTTTTAGGTTTTAAAAATTAGGCTCCTGTGGATTGCCTATACAAATATAAAACTAAACTCCGAGAAAAAAAAATATAAGTAAAAATAATTTATTTAGATTTAAATATGTTTCATTTTTGTTTTTATTATTTCATCATTATCTTTCTGCGCTTGGTTTATGTAATATTTCTATTGTCTCGTAGTCATCATTTAATATCTCTATATTACACCTATCTAAAATAACTTGATGCTTATTATCAACATAAATAAAAGTTGCCCATAATATATTATTATCATTTAATCTTGAAGTTAGTTGAAAATGGTTTTCAGGTTTTTTTGATCTATTTTCAAACTCAACATCAGGTGACCCTAATCCTAAATAATCATAAGCAAGCGCATATAGATATCGTGTAGCTATTGATGCATTAATAAGTGCTAAATCACCGTGAGTGTCACTTATTAAGTCTTTTAACTCTTCTTTCTTTATTTTCTTGTTAAATGCAGTAGTAAAAGAACTTAGTGACTTAGCTTTAGCAAGTTCATTTAAGTTGTTTGGTCCTCTAGTAAGACCTCTATTAAAATCTTTAAATTCTTGAATGTATTTCATTTTTTTATTATTTTTATATTAGGATAAGTCTTTACGTTGTAATGACTGTTTATTACCTCTATTTCTCTCTTAATTTGATGTAGTGTCCTTACAAAAATAAGATAGATACTTGGTCTTTCAGAAATATGGACTCTTACATTTTCTCGTAAATATGGACTAAAATTTCTATCTATTTCAGATCTCATTGAACATAAACTCTTTTTTGTCTCTTTTTCTATTTTATGTGTCATATAATATAAGTATTTTTTATATATTTAGATTTTTTTCATGATTCTCTATTTGTCTAGACTCTATGCCTTTTCTTGCATCGCCTCTTGCATCGCCCCATACTCCACTCCATACGTCATGTCCTAATTTAACCCTTGCTTTACTCCATATATTACCTTCTAGATTATCTCTTAATTCATTCCATAGAGGATTTCGCACTCTATTCCATATCTGACGCCATATCTGATTCTCAGTGTTTATCATTACTATGTTTTTTATCTGAGTATATTTTGGTTTACAATCTCTGTTAATTGATCACTTATTTGAATTCCTATTTCTTCTGCTAATCTGCTTTGAGCTCTAGCCCATAATCCACCTTTTGGTTCTTTTTTAAACATGATCCAACCTTTGTCATATATCTCAAGATATATCTGAATAGAGACTTTTTCTCCTATTTGACACTTTATCGATTTTTTATTCATGTTTATGGATTTTTATTAATTTTTTAGTTACTGCTATATCTTCATATAACGATACCAGTGTGTCTTTTTTGTAAGTTTTGTGATAATATTCAATTCTATCTTTTATAATATAGGTAAATCTAATATGATGTTTATGTTCATTTACATTAAGTTTAGACACATCAAAATAATTACCTATTAATTTAAGTTCTTCAATTATCTCATCATTGCGTAGTGTTTTTGCCTTACTGTAAAGATAGAGGTGCACATCAATTAAATCTTTTCTTGATAGTTCACCATTGATATATGTGTTAATTAATTCACTAGTTTTTTCATATAACCATTCAATTGGTATTTGCTTATTCATTATTTTAGTTTTATGAGTTTCACTAAAGTCATGCAATTCTAAACCACTACTCATTCTCTATACCTTAATTTTTTAATTATTTGATCTCTTACCTGCCTCCATAACAACAACTTTAAACTATTTGTAATAATCTCTATATATCTGATCTTTTATTTCAATCTGTTCTATCTGTCTATTCACCAGTTCACTTATTTCAATTCGTACTTTATCATAATTTATTTCTTTAATTCTAATTCCATGACTTTTTTTTATTTCCAATATATTAGAGGTGATCATAACTCGAGTAAGTCTATTTTGGGCTGGTATTTTCATACATTACTAAATTTATAAATTAAAAGTAATGTCATTATTAAACATAAATTCACGCAATGTTTCTCTAACTTGAGACAATGCATCATATACCTCTTTACTTGTAGTATCAGGCGCGTATTTTGTCTTTGCCCTTAAATCTTGATCTAATTCACTCAAGACATTCATCATATTTCTACCTTTAGCAGCCATCATAAATTCTTCATATTCATCAGGTAGATTAAATTCCAAAGTTGCTTTTCCCATTTTTTATTTTTTTTGTTATAGTCTTCTATATTTTTTACTAAAAAAGTGATATAAAAAGAGTAGATAAAATAATGGTTAGTAATAACCATCCTTTTTTTCTATTTCTAGCCTCGATAGCAGGAGAGTAAACATCCCATTCAAATTTATTTTGATTTTCAAATTGAACTTTCATATTTAAATTTTATGCAAAAATAGTGGGAACATTTTACATTCCAAACATTCCCCATTTTTTAACTATTCCATAATCATTAGCATATACAATAATCCGTATTGCTTTTAATAATATAGAGTCTGCTCTTGAAAAAGCGCTTGATAAATTATTGCTAAGTACAGCCTCAACAAACCCGCCTCCAATCCTGTAACGATGTTTTGTCATATAGAGAGAACTGACAATATTAATAATATGGTCTACCTCATCTTCTGTAAAGAGGTTTCTAGAAGGATATGAAAACCCTGTAAAGAATGCGTCTACTGTTTCAGTGGCACTTTTTATGAAATCTTGGTCATTAAAGTTTTCCATTATTTAATAATTTTTTTGTTTGAAAAATAAAAAGTTAATTGGTCATATATTCTATTCCATATTTTTTCGTCAACTCTAGTCCATACTTGTAGTTTTACTCTGTCCCATACTCTTTTTCGTATTTTATTCTTTAGAGTACTTGTCATCATGTCCCATACTATTTTGTCTACATTTTTCATTGTTCTGATCTTTTATCTCTTGTATGTTGCCATAACTCTATTTCTATATTATTTAATCTACTCCATACCTGTTCATCTATTTTATCCCATGCATGTGATCTTAGATGATCTGCCATTTCATTCTCTATATGATTCCATGTTTTAATCCACAATCGTCTTGCTATAAGTATCCTTATATGACTTCTCATATTCTTCATAATCTAATTTTTCCCTAATCTATTCTTTTCTATATGACGCCATAATTGACTATTTACCGTTTCCCATGTCTGTAACTTTATGACTTTCTGAGCTTTCTCCGTCACCTTGTCCTGGACTTGTATTTCTACATATACTCGAACTCTACTCTGTATTTGATCTAATATACTCAGTATCATGTTTTCTATATTCTTCATAATCCTGTTTTATTCTACTCTATATTTAGAATCTCTATGTCTAGTAACATCCTGAATTTGTAACCCTACTTTTTTCCATGTTGCTATGCGTCTTGTCTTAACCCATACTTGATTAAGTATTCCATTTCTTACTTTATTATCTACTCTACCTCTTACTCTATTCCATACTACATTGTCTACTATATTACTTATATTCTTATTCATGGCTCTACGTTTTCTTTTACTTGATTCAATTCCATATTTTTTATCCTATTTCTTATTCTATCCCATGCTTGAATTCTTTCACTACTGCCTATATTATCAAGTACTTCATCAAATAATTTACTCTCTATTTTACCTCTTACCCTAATCCATACCCTATTCTCTATATTTTTCATTTCTTTTTGTTTGTGTTAAAAGATATAATCCTCTATATTTTTCACTATTCGATCTTCATATTTTGCTGTATTCGATCTATGAATAGAACACGTGCATCCTCTTTTACTCTAACTCGTACACTATTAGATACCTTATTTGTTATAGAGATCCATAGTTCACTAAGTAACTGTTCACCAAGCACTCCGCTATCTCTAAGTCCTAACTTCTTATTACATATTCTTACTTTAAATATTTTATTTTCTATATTTTTCACTCTTTTATGTCTTTATGTTGTTCAATATTAATAGCTACCTGTCGCAAAAAAAGAATAGCTAAATCTCTTGCTGATATATTAGTATATCCTATAGGACCCTTTATCCATCCTCCTAGTTGGTCTACAGCACCTTTGTATTCTCTAGAATTTACATCTGTTAATTTTACGAGATAGTTTGTCAGGTCATCTTCATAAGACTGTAGTGCCGCATGCGTAGTTACATCTACAATTCTCTTTAAGTCACCAACTTTCCATATTAGAGATGATATACTTCTACTTGATGGTTTACTCTGAATTAGCCAAATGCCATCTGACAGCGTCTCTTGGTACCCAACTACTTTTTCATATCTACCATTCTCTTTTTTTCTAAATAGTTCTTCCATAATTTTCAGTTTATTTTAAATTCCTAAATCATTTCTCTTAATTCTCTTTAGTGTCTCTAATTTTTTCCTTAGCTGATCAAGTACAGCACCTTCTATTTTCCAGGTCTGATCACCTATTTGGCTACTTACAGCACCTCTAACCCTATTTCGTGCGCAAGGCCGCACTCTATGTAATAGCTTATTAACTATTTTACCCCATATCACATTTCGTGTTGACTCTAGTCTAACCATTTTTCTTTCTTATTTGAACACTCACCCTGTTCCAGACGCGGTCACGTATTTCATCTCCAACTACCCAGACCTCTTCTATTGCACTCCTATCTATATGGGTCTCTAACTTCTTAAGAGAGACCCTCTTTAGACCCTGTATATTACAACCTATCAAGTCTCTCTTATGACCTACCTCTTCTACTTCCTCATTGTCTGCACGACTCCACATTTGGCATACCCCTGTTATTTGACCCCATACTACACTTGTCACCCAGGTATATATCTCAGTCCAAACCCCTTTGACTACTATATCCTGTACGTTTTTATCTATAAGACCTAATCGATCACCTAGCAATCTCTTCCGTACATAAACATTTATTTCATTAATTCCCCGTTTTACCATTTTTTTAGTTTAGCAATCTCAATTAATTCTTTAACACATTCAAGTTCCGCGTTTTCTTCATTACCACCATTCAAAATGTAGTTAAACATAATGGTATGGTGCGGAAATATACCATAATCTTCTTTTAAGTTATAGTTCTCGCAAAACCACCTAAATGTTTGTTGGTATAATGGTGCGGAACAACTTGTTACTTTTCCTATTTGGTCACTATTTTTATAAGGGTACGATAATTGTTCACTTCCACCATCAGCATAGATTTTACCAAAACAGGGTTCATCAAATCCTAATTCTTTTAGTTCCAACGCTTGTTGAAACGGGATAAATTCATTTTTCATAGTTTCGCGATTTCTATTAATTTTTTAACACATTCGAGTTCCAACTCATCATAAGTTTCAAAAACCGGACTTTCCCATTCACCCCATTCAATCCACCATTTATTTACATCAAATTTTTCGGGCGACATATGAACACCATATTTCTCCCGAAACCAACGGAAAACTTGTTGGTATAATGGTGCGGAAACTCTTCCATCTTTTAGAGAAGAGTTATGTCTATCACCACATAATTCATAATCGGATTCTTTAAAATTGGATAAGTCAGATTTACCATAATAGGCAAATAAACATTCTTCATCAAATCCTAATTCTTTTAGTTCCAATGCTTGTTCGTATGGAATAAAATCTCTTTGTACACTCTTCATGCGTGTGGTTTTTAATTATACAAATATAACCAAGCTTCACGAGAACAAAAAACTTTTTTAAAATTATTTTTACATAATTAAAATGAGTTATCTAGTTTACTTTCAAGTTCATCAATCCTATCTCTAAGTTTTTCGATAATATCTTCTAAAGAGCAGATTTTATCTTTCTCGTTTTCATTAGCTTCTTCTAGTTCATTAATTTCTGTCATTAAATCATCAATTACAGATTTAACATCTTCTTTAGCATTAAAAGCTTGTTTTTCTAAAAGTGTGTTATACATTGTTTTTGTTTTTAAGATTTACAAATCTTTAAGTTCTTGCTCAAGTTTATAAATATGATTTTTTAAAGACTCTTTAGTAGAATCAATTATAATTTGTTTTAATTCTACGTTACTTCCATCAATATTTAAATTAGTTGGAGTAAAGTTAGTAGAAGTACATCTAAATGTAATTCCATGTATATCTCTACTTTCTTCTAATAATTTTAAAGTATATCTAAGATTCGTAAGTCTTTCTAATAAAATTTGAGATGCTATTCCTTGTTCTTCTGTCATTGTTTTTGTTTTTAAAGGTTTTCAATTTCATCCTTTACATCTAACCAATAATGAGATAAACTAAAGTCTTTATCAACTGAATTTATATTTAATATCTCATCAACTGCAATCAAAGCACATTGTTTTGCTATATGCGAATTAAACCATTCTTTAGTATTATTATCTATTCTTAGATACCTCAATACTAATTCTTCTGCTTTTTCTTTAGCTGTCATTTGTCTTTATTGTAAGTTTCGTTGTAATATTGTTCTGAATCTCCTTGATTTTCAGTTGCTGAATATCCTGCTAAATAAGCATCTATTGTCATTTGTTTTTCTATTTCTTTTGCTTGTTCAAGAATTTCTGTTAACGAAAAATAATGTGTAATACCTTGTTGTTCGACTTGTTGTTGAATCCATTCAACTGCGGTTAGTTTGGTCATTTTTTGATTTTATAAGTTTCGTTATAATATTCTTCTGCATCTGCATTATAATCTGCGTAAACAGGTAAAGAATCCATGCTATCTATATACGCATCTATTATCTGCTCCTTTTCCATTTCTAAATAATAGGATATTTCTTTGGTTTCCCCGTTTAGAGAATCATTTAAATATTCCGTAAATGCCGTCTGTTTGCTCATTTTGTATTTATTTATAATTCGTTAATTGTAGCTAAAATCGTGGTATATGGATGTCTATCTTTTCAGCCAAAACATTTTTAATCATTTCCCAACTTTGCATTACATCTCTGTCAAAGCTTGTGGTTTTGGTTTTGCTTTCAAGCACTCTTGCAACGAGTCGAAGTGTATCTTCGATTTGTTATTATTCTGGGTCAGGAAGACATATACTTACCCTATTGGTAGTTATATCAACCACCCATTTATCATTGATAAGATACATAGTATCTGACCATATCCTAATACTCTGAATTGACTCATCAACATATTGTTCGTATAATTCAATCATAGAAACCATCTTGTTCCTACTTTGTGATTTAGTACCTCTATTTTCTAACTGTTTCATGTCTTTTTAATTTATCTTGTGAGTGTTTTTAGATACACTTATTTCATTTCCCCTTTAAACCCTTTGTTTCCTGAGTTGCCTTCCAGATCTTTTTAATAGTACCAACTCCAACACCTCGAGCCAAACACTCCTTTAGGACACTTTTAATGCAACCACCAACAATTCCTTCTATCCTTAAACGAGCCCACTCCATAGCCTATAGTGTTAAGAGTAAAAAAAAGCTAAAAAGCAAGAGGAGAACTCCAATAAGGATGAGCAAAAAACCAGGAACCCGCTCTTCCCAGAAATCACCTATCTCATCCCTAAAGACATTTAACCCTGTATAGCCTATCACTAAGCTCAAGGTGCATAGTAAAAATAAACATAGTACACTAAACATATCTCAAATTTTAAAAGTTTAAAAGATTAAAAGAAAAATTTTTTTAGGGTCTTTCTCAACCCTGTCTTAGGCATTCAGCATCACCCTCGTACCTATCTAGACCTTTCATGTATTATACCCTATAGGGTCAAAAAGTGTTAACTCAGTGTCACAGGATAAAAAAATAATAAAAGAGTTCTCTATACATCCTGTAAACCTTATCCCACACACCTTTCCTTTATATAAGCAAGAAGAAGCAATGTTTCAAAGACCTAAAAGACCTAAAGCTCTAAAGGATCTCTATGTATAGCCCTAAAGGTGTAATGATCCCCTTCTATATGGTAAAGATCTCTCCTAGTTCTCTCCTAGTTCTCTCCTGGTTAAGATCTCTCCCTAAAGGTATTTAGGGCTAATGGTTAAGATCTCTCCCTAAAGGTATCTCTTATTAGTTAAGATCTCTCCCTAAAGGTTAATTCTCTTATTTAAAGCTGGTTCTCAGTGGTTAAGATCTTTCCCTAAAGGTTAATTCTCTTATTTAAAGCTGGTTCTCTAATGGTTAAGATCTTTCCCTAAAGGTTAATTTTCTTATTTAAAGCTGGTTCTCTAATGGTTAAGATCTCTGAGTTTAACCTCTGCGCACATACACACACAGGTTCCACCAGCTTGAAAACCATTTCCCTCGTCGTCTCACTGACTCCCTCACCCTCGCAGGGCTATTCACCCGCAGTATAGCTCGTCTCCGCAGGGACATTTGTACCGCGCCAGAGACAAATGTCCTGCATGCTCGCTGTCCCGTTTATCACTCTAGAGACACATGCCCCGCAGATCCCTACTATGCCACTCGTCTCCGCAGGGAAAATCCTAATCTAAAAAGTCCCAAGGATTACCGCCTCTAGATTTCTCCCAAACAAGTTTGTCGTCTAAGTGGATAGCGACAATAAAGCCATCAGCTCGACCTCTGTCACTGATCATTCTGATGTACCGTTTCGGGCTTTTGACTTTGTCATACAGGTAGCGTTTACCATTTTCATACGTAACCCCTACGGTAAATCCACCGTCTTGTAAACTTAGAGCATTCTTTCTGAATTGATCGTTTACGTGTAAGTCTGACATAGTGTTATTTGTGTAAATTTAAAACTTTTTTTCTCTTTGTACAAGTTGTTCAACTATCTTGTGCCGTACCCCAATAATCTCACCCAGTTGACCTGCTATTTGATTGATCGAGTGGCGTTTCATTAGCGATAGAGTGTGACGCATTTTCCAAAATATTTTTCAATTACGTTAAGCAGGTTTTCATAGTCTCCGCTTTTCATTTCCTGTTGGACCATATTAGAGTCCAATCCCAGTTGTAGAGACCACCTCTCTGCATAGCCAAGTAGAACGAATGCATTGCCTTCTGGGCCTGTTAAATCTATCTCTACTCTCATGTGCTGCATTTTTCATTTGGTGGTTTATTAGCCTACTAAAATTTCCATTACTGCGTCTGCTATCCAGACTCCTTCTCTTCCGTAGATCTTTCGGAGTTCTCGCTCCCGATTGATTGCAGTGTCGTGACAGTTGGTATGTGAATCATTTATTATATCCTTACCGTTGTAGTATCTTACTGTGTATCTCATGTTGTGGTGGTTTTATATTGTTGTTACTTTTACCCAATACCTATCTGTGGTATACATGAATGGCATCATGCTTACTCTTGTCTTTTGTACATCTATGGTACGTACAATTTTTGACTTTACTTCTTCCCCGTTTCTGTATAGGGCTACTTTCATTTTTTTCATGTGGTGGTGGTTTTAATTATCAGCGATGTAACCCTTCATGTTTACTGTCCATTCTCCATCAGGAGATGCCGTAAACCAATCTTGTCTATAACTTGGCTTGTGTATGCAAGTTACTAATACCTGCTTGCCAATTTTCTTTGCAATTTCGATTGCAACTTTTTTTGCGTTTCGGAGAGTATAGAACTCATAGTCCCCGTCTGCGTCAATGTGAAATGTGAATACCTTCATGTGGTGGTGGTTTTGATTATATAGTAAATATAATCAACTTTCACGAGAACAAAAAACTTTTTTAAAACTTTTTTAAAACTTTTTCTTCTTTCTCAGTTTTATCCTCGTTCTTAACAAATTTATATAACTCTACTAATAATAGCATAGCCTCTTCTTTTGTAAGAATCATTAGCCCTTTGTAGTTAATGTATGAATGTACTACAAGCACGTTTTCTCCAATCTCGCTGTGCTGATGTACTGATACAACAGCGTGTTCAATGCATTTTGTTTCTTCCATAGTAACTGTTTTTTTTTATTTTATACCTCCATATCACTTGAGTATATACCACCTGTACTTGAATTGATACTTGATTCCATATTTGGCTATCTACTTGACCAAGTACTCTATTACTTGTTAGAGACTTTACTTCATTCCATATTTGGCTATCTACTTTATCTCTTACTAGATCTCTTACATTCTTCATAACTCTATATTTTAGTTCCGAAACATGCATTTCGGAACTGCGTGTTTCGGAACTGCAAATTTATGAAATATATTTGTTAAACCCTTATGATGGTGATGAATTTTTAGACCATATCTATCAAGGGATGTCCGTTTTTATCCTATTGATTACTGGCTTGTATAATCCTTCGCGTATTTGGACATTCATAGGATCATGTACCTTGATATCTACATTGTTATGTGTCTTTATCCTAATTCTATTACATGTCTTTGCATATACATTAATACGGACGTCAGTGATTCTTTCATTTAATTGTCTTTTTATGTTTTTCATTGACTCATTACTTGATCCTCTCTAACTTCATATTTTCTATTACTCCAGTCCATGTTTGAAATTCTGCCTGCTCCCTTATTCTTAGTATTCTACGTACTTTATTTTTTACTTGACTCTGTACTTCATTCGATACTCGACTCCGTGCTCTATCCTCTACTTTATTCCATACTCGGTCACATACTATATCACTTACTTCATTACTTACATTCTTCATAACTCGATTTATACTCTGATTACTCTTTCTATTTTGTTGTTACATTTACTCAATACTTTATTTCTTGTATTAATCATTACTTCATATTTTTGATCGCATACTTGACTGCTTATTTGTTCCCATACTTGACTACTTATTTGTTCACGCACTTGACTGCTTATTTGTTCATGTGCTTTACTTTTTATTGGGTATATGTATCTGCTTATCTCTATCCACGCCATACTTAAGGAATCATTTGTAAACTTTCCCAAATACCATCTTCTAATGCCTCTTCATAAGTATCATATCTACGTTCACCATTAACTTTTCTATATTGATTATTATGTTTAATATATTGTTCTCCATTCATACTCATAAAATAGGGCACAAAATCCCACTTTTTTATGTTTGGTTTAAATTGCATAAATATATTAATTTCATGAACTTCTCGCAACCATTTCTGGACTAATGATTGTGTGGTAGCACCATTTACATCAAATCCTTTTTCTGATAGAATTCTAATGTTTTTTAAATCAATTCCTTGATCTTCCATTTTAATTATTTAAAAGTTTAGAAAATAAACACTATTGCATAACCAATAGTTAGTTGCAATTTGCCCAATCACACATAAACGACTTAATTTTTAAGATGAGGGTTTTCACTACAAAGAGGCTTACCATCTATAGGCATTACACTAGTGTGAATTATTTTGCAATATTCGCAGTCATAATACCCTTTTGCAAATTCTACCCATTTATGAGAATCGTATTTTAGCAAGTCCCAATATTGTTTTTCTTCCTCTTCTTTTGTTAGTATGCGTTGAGGTTGAGGTAAATCAATATGCATAATTTTAGTTTTTAAACTTTGCTGTTTCAAAATCAAAACAGGCCTTAAATTATAGAACCTTCCACTCGTAAGCGTCTACTAATATTTAACTAATTCCCATTCCTCATTTGATAATTCTCTTGCAAATAATACAACTGTCTTATGCCCAACTTCTTTTTCAATTAATAAGAAACTTGTAATTGAAGACATTTCACCAAAAATGGTTTCATATTCACCATTTCTTAAAATTGTTAAGTGATATTTTTTCATATTAGTTTAAAATTTGTAGATCAGGGCAGGGCTCGAACCTGCATTTGAATAATCAATTCCCGTCTTTCGACAGGAGCGTTTACCAATTTCGCCACCTGACTATTTTATTACCTTATGCATGTTGTACAGTATCTCCGTCAACTTCATAAGATTCAATATAATCCCCTGAATCCCATTCTTTAATGACTTCAATTACAGGAACAAAAAGACCGTCTTTTTGTTTTTTTGTGAAAAAACCTTCAACCCATTTACCTGTGTCTAATCTTTTTGCTTTAAAAAATACATTTACCATTACATTTTATTTTTGTAGATCAGGGCAGGGCTCGAACCTGCATTTGAATAATCAATTCCCGTCTTTCGACAGGAGCGTTTACCAATTTCGCCACCTGACTATTTTATTATTTCACAATACCATAAATTAAATACTGTTCGTACTGACCTTCTGTGAGAACTACATATTGACCAGCAATTTTAATAAGATACTTTCTTTCTTTCATTGTTTTTTTGTGAAAAAACCTTCAACCCATTTACCCGTGTCTAATCTTTTTGCTTTAAAAAATTGGTTATCTACTACCCTTATGGTATAGTATTCCACTTCTTAATAAGAAGCAATATCTCCTTTATAAAATTCCATAAAATTACTAAATTGTCCACTTTTGGTTAATTTAACCAATCCATGTCCTTCAACATATATATGACCATCTACGTCTTTATCTTTAAATATCATAATATATGTCCAATCACCTTCAACTAATTTATGGAATTTTATTCCATATTTTTTTAATTTTTCTTGTACTAATTCTAAGTTTGTCATGAGCCACCTTATTTTATAACTAATGCCCCTAGTAATGCAATCAACCCAAATATATAAACAATCATGGGATCTAATGGATGACATCCTTCAACCATTACTTGATGTAATTCTATTAAAAATCTTTTCATATATTTTGTTTTAGTTGTTTAAAAAGTAGTCAGGACAGGATTCGAACCTGTATCCACCCGTCATCTAACGGAGTGCCTCTGTCTCCAATTCAGCCACCTGACTATTTAATGTCATTATTGAGTTTACTCACTTATAAATCATAAGAGGTTGCAAACTCTCATAATATTTCTCATTTATTCCGTTCTTAGCTGTGAGTCTAATAACATTGTAGTCAGGGCCGGAGTCGAACCGGATAAGCAACCATTTAGGACTCGGAAACCTTTCCTCATTAAGCCCACCTGACTATTGTGTAAATATAACACATTTTTGCGAGAATCAAAAACTTTTTATAACTTTTTAAATTTTAGTGTAAAATAATATTCTATTTCATCTAAAATTTCACTGCTATTATCAGGTTCTAGATCAATCCAGTCTACAGATTCTATGTAGTTAGAATCTTGAACTGAGTGTACAATTACTTCAAATCCATATTCTATACCATTTAAAGTATAGACTCCAGTGTACGTACTTTTAATTTCATTCGGAATTTTGTTAATTGTAAGTCCTTTCATCGTTTGCGTTTATTAATGTTTTCAAATTCTACCTAGTTGTTTCAACTTCTGGTTTGATTATTACAAATATATAACTAATTCTTAGAATAGAAAATTTTTATTTACTATTAATTTTTTATTTACTAATTTATTAATCCATTTAGAATAAAATAATGACCATACGTATTACACAAAGACCTCTGGATGAACTCTTTAGTATTTAATGTATAGAATATAATACGCATGAAAAAAGGACTCTTTTTAACAAGAGTCCTTAGGGCTTTTAGTCCCCTTATAAGCTATGGATAAGTATATTAGTATTTATGTTGATATTAAATATCTCCTATTCTTTTTATTTTAACATCTTCACCTTTTGTAGTTTCCGCATTAACTATAATGCCTTTTTGCAATTTAGGCATATCACTATTTTTAACAATAAAACTACCAAATATGGGTTTAGACTTGTCATCATCCATTAGGTATAATGAGTCATTTGAATCGTCATGTCTTTCAAAACCTGCAACTCTAACAATAGCTTGATATAAGCGGCTGCTAACTTCATAAGTTCCAGCAATTTTCATATTGTATGGAATTTTTTTGTATTCTGACTCATTAACTGTTTTCTGAAGATCTCTAAGTTCTCTATTAGCAACATCAACAACAGTTCCTTCTTTCTTGAAAACTCCAAGTATTTTAAAGATTAAGTCGTTTATTACTTCTTTTATTTTATCAAAGAAAGAAGCTTCTGATACTTTATGAATGTCAAACCCATGTTTTACTTGAGTTATTTTTTTACTTGCTTCTAAAGCTTCAGCTAAAACTTTTTTAGTGGCACCATTTACTTTACTAAGTGCACTTTCAAATGCAACTTTATATGAAACGTCTAGTCGATCACCACCGAATCTATTTACTTTGATTAGATAATCTTCAGTCTCTGCAAGTTTATCTCCAAATTCTTTCATGCCATCAATAAGTGGTTTGACGTCTTTTTCAAATTGTTTGAATGCTGACCTTTTTGCTGATAATTCTGATTCAAGTTTTTGAATTTGATTTTGCAAATCATAAAAAGTTCCAATCTGTTCTTTTATGTTTGGATCAGTTATTATGGCTTCATTAACAGGAGTGCCTGCAAATACAATTGCTTCATTTTTTGTTTTGAAGAAATTTATGATACAGCCATTCTTTCCAAAAGTAGAAAGTAACATAAAGAGGAAATAGTCAGGTTTAACAGGGCCATCCCATACTGATAATTCACTAGGTTCTTTAAGCCCCCAATATGCAGGAATTTTATAAAGTAATAAGCCTGACTTAACACTCGGCTGTGATTTAGACCATTTTGCAATATAGTTAACAATATCATCGATATTGGTTTCTATATTTGACATGGTTTCATCATTTGGATCATTGGTAAAATAGCCTCTAAATTTATCAGGATCACCTTTGATTTTAGTAGTAATACCACTGCCAGGATTCCATGAATACCATAATGTATTTTGTTGAATATACACTACAGGTGTAGTATCATTACTTGGATTGTGTTTATAATATGAATTATAACTGTGACCGTAAGATTCATTAAAATCTCTAAAATTTTGAACGTGTTTCATGTTTTTATAGGATTATATTTATTAATCTAAATTTGATTCTTTTAAATAACCATAGTCATCTAATTTACCATTATGTCTAAGTTCTTGATATCTACTTCCTAAATCAAACAGAGTACCAAAATGATTACCAGATTTATCAAAGAAGTAGATACTATCTCCATCCTCTTTGTTCTTATATCTTTCTTTCATATTTCGTAAAAGATTAGTTTTTAAACCTACTAAAATTTTACTTTTAGAATTACTATAATCTACGATTTTTTGTTCAGATTCATTCATAAACTCTTCAAAAGATTTAAAATTTTGAATGTGTTTCATGTTTTAGGATTATATTTTATTATATATTAGGTTAAAAAAAGGGTTCCAAGTGGAACCCTTTAAATAAGTTTTTTACCAAGTGTCACCTGTTTCTACAGTTTCTACCTTTTTACGAGAATTAGAATACGGTGAAATTACAATGTTTTCAGTGTCGTACGTTGTTCTTGAAAACATTTGGCCAGCCGACATTAGGATTCTATTTCTTTGAATTTCATCATCGAAATACATACCTGATCCATTAGATGCGAAGTTTGTCATTCCATTGATTAGTGTCCATAGATTTACTCCAGTTGTTGCATTTTTAGATTGCAGTGAAGTAAATTTATTTGTATCGATACCGTGTCTAGAAAAATAGTCTGTAGTTTCTTGAAGTGGTACATATTTCTGAAGTTCATTCCATTCAATTTTGCTATTTGACATAATTGCCGATGCTGCGCACTGCATTTCATTAAGGGATGCAGGTACCTGATCACTTTTAATTATTCTGTCTGCAAATCCAACTGGTTGGAATCCATTAGATCCAAGTTCAAGAAGATGCTGATTGAATCTTTCTATTGATGCCGGTTCTAAATTTTTGAGAGAATAATTTTCTGAGAATGATCTACTCATTAAACCATTAAGACATACAAGTCTTAGTGCGTATGGATTAACGTCTGTACCACCTCTAGCTGAATTATTAAAGGAGACTCCTGAGCTGAAAATCTCTTTTTTCATTCCTGGTATTTGTGAATAGCCTGGTGCTATTGCATTGATTCCAAAAGAACCATCAGGGCCTACAAAGAAATTTGATACTTTTAGGTCATACTGGTTTACGGTATCGCTAATAAGGCCTAAAAAACCTTCGTTAGTGATACCAGTATGATTTGGATGCCTAATAGCATCTATTGTTCTATTGTTCCTGTTAATGAAGAGAACAACTTCTTCGTCTCCAACCATACTTTTTCGTATAGTGTTTAGGAATTGAGAAGATCCTTCTGCACCAAACTTGGATTCGAATCTCTCAAGGAACTTTTTTGGTATCCTTAGGTGACCTAGTAGATCTTTAAATCCGCTTCCACTGAGTGAAACAGATACACCGTCTACAATTAGAGTGTCTCTGTTCTCTAACTGTAGAGAACCCATTGATACCCTTTTTCTGATTGGCTGTTTTTCAATAGCCTCAGTCTGAAGTCTGTTAAACTCGAGATCTGAAATTGTTGTGATTTCCATGTATGTTTTTTTGTTAATACAAATATAACTACTTTCTACGAAACTAGAAAATTATTTAATATATATTTTCTTGTTTTTTAGAAAAAATATTTATTTGTTTTTTTAGAGATTCTCCTATGTCTTGATGCATTACTACTTGATTCCATATTTGATTAAATAGTTGATCTTCTACATTTTTATAAATGTCAATAGAAAATACTTCATAAAGTCGCAAATGTTGACTACCTTCTAATAGAGAAACATCTTCAGATATTTTATCTTTTACCCACTTATTTTTATTTTTCACTTCTGTTATTTTACAAAAAAAGGTGCTAGATAAGATCTAGCACCGCAATTATTAACCACATTTTACAAAATTATGGAGAGAATTATCTCTCTGAAGAAACACCACAGAATATCTTTTCTTTATTTTTTTAAAGTGGACCTGAATGGACTCGAACCATTGACCTACCCGTTATGAGCGGGGTGCTCTAACCAACTGAGCTACAAGTCCTATTTAAAATGGGGGAGAACTAGTCTCCCCCTAGAGGGAACCCACCACAGAACCTCTATTTATTTTTATCAAGCCATTCGACCACTTTCTGATATCTATTTACTTTAGCAGTATTTTTAACCGCTGAATTACACCAATTTTGATGTTTTTGTTTTGTAGTTTCTGGTAAATTATTCCAAGCCTCGATTTCACCAGCTTCTTGAATATATTCCTCAAGTGTTATTATCGAGTCTGATACTTCTGGTATATTTGATAATTCTGATAAGTCAGGTAGTGACATTCCAAACATTTCATCAAATTTAACATTATCATCCTTTATTCTCTGCAATTCTTCCTTCCGCATCTCTTTGATCTTTTCAGTTTTCTGGAATCTTTCTGTATCGTATTGAACGCTTCCAGTTGTTTGAAGATCAAAAAATAATTTTTTACCTACATGCCCTCTTCTGTTTTTAGAAAAAAGCATATATCTATCTGATTCATAATTGTCTATATCTTCGAATCTAATTTCCAACATGCCAGTTGTCATGTGTTTTAATTTATTTGATCCGACGAAATTACCACCTTTATTCACTTGCTGGATAGCAATGAATGATGTATATGTATTTGTTTCGTTATTACCAAGGTTGTGCTTATACATTAGGTCTAAAAGCCATTTTTCAGACTGTGTCGAATTCATATTAGAACTATCTTTAACATCAGCCTGTACTTCGACAAAAGAATCCATGAGTACAAGATCCCAACCCTTATTAAATAAGTCCTCTATTGCCTTTTTTGAATTTGCACCTTCTATTAACTCTCCCGTAAAAAAGATGTCTAAGTCTCCAAATTTAGGATACCTTTGTACATATAAATACATATCTACCCTAGACATTTCGGCTGAAATAAACAAAGTCTTACCGCCTGATGCTTTTACATTTGATAAAATATCAAGAGAAACTGTACTCTTTCCTACACCAGGATCTCCAATAAGCATCCAATTAGTTGCTCTTGGGATACCTCCTGCAATTGAAAAGAGTGTGTCAATTGCAGTGTTTGTTTTGAACTCCTTGAAGAGTTCCGGGTCATATTCTAAGTTGTTTATTTGTACTAAATTCATGTGGTGGTGTTTTTGAAAAAACCTACTTTCCTATGATGTTCAGATTTCGGTAGTACAAGGACATATCTATCGATATGATGAACGGCAATCAGGGGGTGATTTGCGAGGCGTTTATCTCCTTGTCAACTTTTATACTAATTTAATGTTTTTCATTGAAAAGACCGGTTTGATGTCTTCAATGATTTCATTAATTTCATAATCACTAAAATCGGTAAGTACTGAGATTGTTCCTTTCTTTACTGAATACTTTGTGGTTGCTGAAATCAACTTTACCTTGTCCTCTTCGGCAATCTTTTTTGATTTGAGGATAAGGTTTGAAATCTCCTCTCCGTATTTTTCAACTAGTGAAGAATCCATGCTGTATGTAGTTGCCTCTTCAAGTATTTGAGAACCATACTTCGATTGAAGTTCTTCGGCTCTTTCTTCGTTTAGTGTAATATATTTATCCATTGGGATAAAGAGCATTGATGCCTGACCGGCTTCAATTTCAAATGACCCTGGATATTTCATTTTTGATTCATAAAGTTCTACGAATGCATCGATTGAACTTGCTTTCACAGTTTCAGTAAGAAGCTTTGCTTCTGCTGATAGTGAATCTAGTTGTTCCTGTACTTGTGCAAGTCTCTCTAGATCAAATGCGATATGATCTAATCTAATTGACTCTTTTGTAGGTTTTGCTGCTTTTGCAGGTTTTGCTGCTTTTGCAGCCGCGAATAAATTTGGTTTTGCCATTGTGTGGTGTTTTAATTTTTTATTTTACAAATATAATAGGCTTCAACGAGAAATAAAAACTTTTTGAAAAATAATTTAAAAAAAGTTTAAATGCTTTTGCATCAGATTTTCTATTAAGGTCACTAAGACCTTTTTTCGTTTTTCGTAAGTGTGGCTTCAGTCGTTGTAAAATTTTCCATGTAGTTTTAATTATATGCAAATATAACAACGTTTCGCGAGAACTAAAAACTTTTTTAAAACTTTTTAAATAGTGCCTTGAGCCGTGTCTAGTTCTATCTAGTATTAATCTTATGTTCTCTGCAGCTGGTCTAGTTCTCTGCAGTTGGTCTAGTTCCAGCTGAGATCTAGTTTAACCCCAACAACAAAACCAGTACTTATTATATAGTGCGTGCGCACTTTTGTTTCAAAAAAATTAAAATTTTTAAAAAAAAATAAAAAAAAGTTTTTAGTTCTCGTAGAAATGTGTTATATTTACTATATAATTAAAACCACACCACATGGAAATCCAAAAACTCACAAAGGCCCAAATGGCCAACATCTTGGCAGAAATCGAAAGAGTTTGCTCAAACTCAATTCAAGACGCCAATACAGCATCAAAGAAATACGCAGAAGAACTTCAAAACCAGCTCTCATTTGAGGTTGGTTATTTAGGTGGTACCATTAAAACGGTACTTGCAATTTTTGAAAAATATAAGAATTGACTCACTTCAGTAGCAGTATCTGCACTGCTACTTTTTTACAATCTTTCTTATGAATAATATACTTACCTCAATCTATAGCCTTACCAAGACCAACAATGGAATGTTTAAGTCAGAGAAACAGGCTAATTTCTTAATCTCTCAGTTCGAAAGATGCAAAGATTGCATAGGATTCTCTCCAAACGGAAAACCTATCTTTGTTGAATATGATGCAAAAGGCATCACTAAAATGTACAAACTCATCTCAAACAAAACTGATATTGTGTTTGAACGAGTAGTCGAAGGATCTCTTAACTCTATTGAGTTAAAGACTCTTAAATGGTATAAGAGCAAGGTTAAGAAAATTCAAAAGAAGTTAGATGAAGCCATTGCATGGGGAGAAGAGAAAGGATTATCTAACTTTTCTCAATTTGAATTAGAGATATATCACAGAAGTAGAGAAGGCGAAAGAACCCAGATAGCTGAACTCATGGAGTTAATCCATGCTCTAGAAAACAAAACAAAATGATACACACCACACTACAAGAAAAATTGCACAACGGCCGAGGCCACACTATTTTTTACAACAACGCTGCAGTAAATCACCAGTGTAATTTTACACTTGACCATTCCTCTATAAGGGAAATATGCACCAAGAATAAAGTAAAAGCAGTAGTCCAACATATACTGAATGGTGGGTTAGTTGTATTTTGTATCGCAGAAGACGGACAAGTTTCAAATATAACAGGTCGAGAACTTGAATTCATGCAACACTTATATAACCAATATGAATTTCTATATTTTAAATCTCTTATAGAAGATATAAAAGACGGTGTATATGTAGACATAGATCACCTCTTAGAAGTTCATGATTTTTTAAGTAGTGAGAGCTTAATTAGTCTTCTTACTAATTTGTATAAATCATATTCAAAACACAACAACTAGATCACACCACATGAAAACAGAAAATTTAAAAGACGAGTCACTAGTAGCCTATTACAGCAATAGGGTTGACCAACTTCAGGCAGAACTCCAGGCGTTAAAACTCCAGGTAAATTACGACTGGATGATTGCTCTAGAATTTAAGACATCTGCACACCGACTAGTATTAGAAACAGTTAGCGACTACAAAAAGTATGGTCACAGTTTCTATATGGAAAGATTAGAAAAAATGAGAGAAAATTTTCAAGCTCTTAAAGGGGTAGAAGACTCGGCAATTAACAGGTTTAGACTGTACCATATTGCTGACATAGATGAAGCACTTCAAAAAATGAAAGAAGAAGGCGCAGAATAGATATATAGAGTATATTAGTAGATCTTAAAAACAACCCTATGAAAGCAATAAAATCCTATCAACAATTTGTAAATGAAGCAAGACAAACTGGCTTAATTTATACCATTTAATAGATTGAAATACTTAGAAAAGGAAGTCATTAAGCTTAAAGGCAAATTAGAACAAGTAATTGCTTCAATCTAAATTACTAAACACTACTACAATGACAAAAGAACTTTTTTTATTAAGAGGACTGCCAGGTTCAGGTAAAACAACTTTGGCAAATCAACTAGGTGGATACCCAATTGAAGCCGACAGATACTTTATGGAGTATGGTGAATATAAGTTTGATGTTTCTAAATTAAAAGAGGCTCATGCTTGGTGCAAGAATCAGGTTAAAGAGTGTATGGAAATCAATGATAGGGGGTTTGATTTTCCCAGAATTGTTGTTTCCAACACCTTTACCCAAGAGTGGGAAATGAAGCCTTATTATGATTTGGCAAAAGAACATGGTTATACTGTATATTCATTAATTGTTGAAAATAGGCATGGAGGAAGGAATGTTCATAATGTACCAGAGGATAAGATTGAACAGATGAGAAGCAGATTTGAAATTTCACTGTAAATTGCGAAGTTGTCATATTATATTATATGGATGACACTAAAAAGTCAGAAGTAAACCATATCGTAGAAGCTGAATCAGAACAAGAAGCAATGGATAAGGTTCAAGACTTCTACTCAAAGAAAGATAGTGAATTTTATATCCGTCACTGGGTAAACTTCAATTATTGTAACAAGGTCATTTCTTAAGTTTATTTTGTAGAGTCAGGTGGCGGAATAGTAGACGCTAAGTGCTTATGACAAGAATCCTACATACGTGTTATGATTCTATACATGTTCGAATCATGTCTTGATTACAAAAAAAAACAAAATAAATAATTATGAAAGCTTATAAAGTAGAATTATTGATTATTGATATGAATCTATTATTGATAAACCTGGATTATATTCTTCTGTGCAAGAAACACAACTAGGAGTACCACCACCTGCAACAAGCCCTGCGCTCGGTGTTCCTGCTCCTACTAAATATAGTCTTGCTGTGGTCAATGTAGTACCTGTTGACCAAGATGTGCCATTGTATTCTTCAGTGCAAGACAGATTAGTCCCTGAATTTCCTCCTGCTGCAAGTCCTGCGTTTTGAGTCCCCATTCCTGCTAAACCATATCTTCCTATTGATAATGCGCCGCCTGTAGCCCAAGCTGTACCATTGTATTCTTCGGTGCAAGTTAGGGATAGTCTTCCCCCTATAGCAAGACCCTCGTTTTGTGTACCTGCTCCTGCTACACCACATCTTCCTGTTATCAATATGCCGCCTGTAGCCCAAGCTGTACCATTGTATTCTTCGGTACATAGTGAAACTAAATCACCTCCTGTAAGAAGTCCTGCATTTTGTGTTCCTGCAGCTCCTGCTCTACCTCTTGCATTTATTAGCGTGCCGCCGCCTGACCAAGAAGTACCATTATATTCTTCTGTGCTGGTGCTGAACCCATTCCCAAAGCCTCCCATAACAAGTCCTTCGTTTTGTGTACCTGTTCCTGCTAATCCTCTTCTTGCTGTTGCTAATGCACCTCCTGCCGCCCAAATTGTCCCATTGTATTCTTCTGTGGAAGAAGAATTTGCATTTCCAGAATCTATTCCTCCCATAATAAGTCCTGCATTTTGTACTCCTGCACTTGCTAAACACATTCTTGCTGTTGCCATTACACCGCCTGCTGACCAAACATTTAGACCACCATACCCACAATAAGAAATAACCGTTTTTAAATTAATTGTATCAAACCAGATACACATTGTATTGGAACATATCGTAGGTCTACTTGCAACACCTACTATTTCTGTACTTTGTAATTTTGCCATACCTATATTTTGTACTATACATTATATATACTACGTATGGAAGAACACACATGCTAAAGAAATTACTGGAAGAGCTCAAACAGAGAGAAAGTAGGTCTTTTTCAGAGAGAGATAGTATAATATTTTGGACCTCTTGTGAGAGTGAGATACACCCTAATAGAGCTCTTAGGACTGCAGTTGCTAAATGGAAATGGCGCAAGGGCCGAGAGCTATTTGTGTACTGGACTTTCCGGTTACTGCATGCAGTAAGGAGGGTCTTTAGAAAGACACCGCTACGAGAAAGACTCTAGGGATTACCGAATCCCCACACTGCTCACAGCTCTTACAGAACGGTACACTTTGATAGAACTGTACGCTCCGCAGAAACCGATCGCGCTTAATAGTAGATCCAGACAGACAGTGTACCTGTAGTACATGATCTCACAACTCAACTTCTAAATCCTAACTTATAATATATGCTCTATTAGCGCGAATGTCGTAGACCTCTGAATATCAACAGGGTCCAGAAAAAGGGCTTTTTTACCTTTCTGAGAACTCTGACGCTCTAAAGGGGGCTCTCAAAAAATCTCCGAGAAAAAACAGGTTCTCCTATATATATGCGAGCCCATAAGGGTTCTCAAAAAAATCTCGAGAAAAAACGGGATAAATAAAATAAAGAGAGTGAAACAGAAACCTAAATCCCACTGGGCGTCAAACGAGGTAACCTCTTTTGACCCAGTCCCAAATTTTAGAGAAGTACAACTAGAAGTTGAAGACTTCTGTCTTCAACTTCGGGACCGGAAAGGATTCCTCAAGCGCGGAAAGAGCGCCCGGATAATTAAGGTCTTTTGGGGCGTTGACGCCGAAGACTGGTTCTATGCCTGTGGCAGTTCTCCGAGTACTACCAGTCCTATAGAGCTCGAAGGCTGGTGGATTAGAAAAGACCTTGTAGAATTTTTAGTCTCAAAGAGGGCTGAAGGATGGCTCTTTTATCTCCAAGTATAGAAGACACCTATGCCTTATATCCTATAATCTCATAATCCCCATAGGACCGGTAGTACCCGGAATGCTAGAGGGCCTCTGAGAAAACTCAAACCCAAATGGAAACTCAAACTCAACCCCAAAATATTCCAACTGGAGAATTAACTGCAGTTGTTGAGAAGTTTTATAAAGGTATCAGACTTAGGTATACCCAAGTCTATTACTTAGATTTTTCCGTTAATAGAGAAACTCAAAACATAGATAAAAATTTAACGGAAAAATATTTCACTAAGACTCAAATGGAACGGAATCTTGAAGCACTTAAGACTGCATATTTGGCCTCTATCCGGTCCTGTTAGTGTGAGAAGAGCAGTGGTTAAGGGCAAAGGGTTCAGGCGTCTGGATGTATTAAAACATATAGTGGTTTTTGTGGTGAAAAAAACGTGATAAAAATAATAAAAAAATTTTTCTTTCTCAAAGTCTTTAGTTATATTTACATATCATTAATTAAAATATTTAAAAAAATGACAAAATCAATTAAAAAAACATGGACTAATTCTGATGATCTCTATCTAACAACTGCAGTAGAGAATGGATTACCTTCTACTACAATTGCAAAGAATTTAGACAGGACTCTATCAGCTGTTCAAACTCGAAGACATTTACTTAAGAATTCTTTAGTTAAACAGAAGACTAGTTCTAATTACACTGAATTAGCGTCAAGTACGCCTGATGGCCTTAAGTTATTGACTCTTGAAACCGGTTTACCTATTCCTAATGGTAGAGCCTCAAATGAAAAAGTTCGTTCTCAGTTGAGAAAACTTTTTGAAAACATGAAAGTTGGACAATCATTTGTAGTTCCCCGTAAATTTGTATATGTAGGCCACTACCTAGTCAATAGCGAATTTGAGGCATATCGCATCAGAACTACTGCACTTTCTAAAGATAAAGAATTCTTCAGAATTTTTAGAATTGCGTAACACTACTAGGCGCCAGGATGTAATGTCTTGGTGCCTAATTTAAAAAACGAATTTGTTATGGAAAAAGAAGATAAATATTATTTACCTTTACATTGGCATTCATTTAATCCTGAAACAACAAATTTAGATGAATACTTTGTAGGTATAAAAAGAACTGTTAGTAATGTATTAGTAGTATATGAAGTATTAGAAAATTCTTACACATGGATTCCTGATGCTAAAGAATGGGTATCAACTGATGGAGCAAGTTATAATCTTGGTAATGTTGTTTGTGTAGCTAAAAAGTATCCTATTACATTTCCAAAAATATTTAAAGAATAAAAAAAACATTGTCAATATTAAACTAAACACTAAAAAATGATTAATTTCTTAAAAAATATATGGTCTTTTAGAAAAGAACTTTACGCTTTTAAAACTTGGGACTATAGTTTTAATTTAAATTTGTTTGCTAAATCTCTAGAACTTACTGCAATAGGTATGGAATCTTACAGCAACGAAATAGATGCAGATAAATTACAAAAAATTAATAAAATAAAAAGAGCAGTAGAATTAATCAAAAGAGTTCATGATGACTCCTATTTTGAAGAAGCTGAAGACTATTGTGGAATTAAGTTTAAATATTTAAACCTTTCAGCTGAAGACACTGCAAACAATGTCAAGATTTTTAGTAAGGTATCTGAAATAGAAAAAAATGAATGGGATGAATTATGGAATATTATGAAAGGTCAAGATTTAGAAAAAAATAGAGAATTTGATGGATCAGGTATAAAAAGCTGGTGGTATTAGAATTTTAATTATATATAATAAAAACTAACATGAGACATTATGAAAATAGCCATAAAGAGGCCTGCAACGGAGACGATAACAGTATATTTAGGATTAGAGAAAATATTAAATCTGTTAACAGTAAAATTTGTATGCAACAGTATACTAAATTTTTTAAATGTCTATATGATTTATTTAACTTTAGAGTAATAAAAAGAGAATGGTAAAAACTGTCATTATTGGAGATATTCACGGTCTAAATTTATGGAAAGATATAATAAATAGATCTAATCCAGATAGAGTAATATTTGTAGGTGACTATTTTGACTCATTTAATATTGATTTTACACATCAGTTAAATAATTTTTTAGATATTGTAGAATTTAGAGAAAAAAGTGGTATAGATGTCGTAATGTTGACAGGAAATCATGACTATCACTATATGTCTTTTAGTGAAGAACACTATTCAGGATACCAGCACCAATATTATTCTATTATTCATAATACAATAATGGACAATATAAATCACTTGTCCATGTGCTACCGAATTGATGATTTTTTAATTACCCATGCAGGTATTAGTATTGAGTGGCTGTCCTATTGGTATAATCTAATTTATAAGACAGAACTAAAAAGTTACGAAAATATTGATATTATTGTTAATGACATCTGGAAATATAAGCCAACTGCTTTTAGATTTGCAGGTAGTGATCCTTACGGCGACAGTGCAGAATCTTCTCCAATTTGGATTAGACCTAAATCACTTCAGCGGGCTAATAAATATTCATTAAAAGATGAATACATCCAAATAGTTGGACATACACATCAAAAAAATATAGACATATTAGGTAGTACTACAGGAGGCCGATATTATTATATTGATACTCTACAAAGCAGTAAAGAATATATCATACTAGAAAATAGCAAAGTATCAATTGATTCTTTAGGTTAGTTAACAAATTAGATCTTAAATAAGGTTTATAAATTAATTTTAATGAAATTACCAATTACAATTTTTTCAATTGATCAGATAGAAATGTGGTCAACTGACAAGTTTAAATTTATAAAAAAATATTTTATGGATTTAGATAACGTCAGTCACTCTATAGATTTTAAAATAGAAAAAAAATTTAGTAATTATACATTAGAAGCCTATGTTACAGATCTAAATTTAGAAACTATTAATTTCAAAATAGACAAAAACTCAATAGAAGATATTCAAAAAAAATTGCAACTATATTCTTTGCTCGTTTGGGAAATAACTGGGGATATTCCAATATGCAATATTGAGTACTATAACCAGACTAAAGAAAATATAGTTGAAAATGTATCTATTAAATATGAGCCCGACGTTTTAATTAGTACTAAAACTTATTTAGACAACGTGATCAGTGAAATACATAAAATATCAGAATTTTACTATAGTGATACACTAAATGATTTAATGGAAAATTACATAGAAATACTAATAAAAGAAAAAGATAATAAAAAACAAAAAAAAATATTAAGAACTGAAATTAAAAATATTTTAGGAGATACCAACTATATTAAAAAATTTAAAAATAAAATAGTCGTATATTTACTTTCTGAAAAAAAACGCCATATTTTTTCAAAAAAAATCCAAAAACTGGAAGAAGATTTAAAATTAATGAAAAAACAGGAAATTAAATATGGTGAAACTTTAGAAAGTAAAAAAAATACTCATCGTATAGCTATATCTAATGTAGATTTAGTTTCTAGTAAATTAGATAAAAAAAAGAATTAAAAAAATAATAAAAAATATAAAAGTATGTAAATTGTTATTATATTTGTACTATAATTTTTTAACTCTTTAAACATAATATATATGAATAAAATTGAGTCATTAACTCCTGAGCAGGAGCTCAAACTTGATTCTCATCGAGAGAAATGGTTAAGCAAAGTCTTTAACTATGAGTTCTATAATAACCATGATAAAGACAGAACTGAAGTATCGATGAAAAAACTTTACAAGTTTTGTGATTTAGCTGAACCTGAAGTTTTTTTATTGGATAGCCCTATGGCCTGTCAGCTTAAGGTGAATGAATTAATGGGGAATGATCAAATTGTATATGAACCATTTTCATCATACATAAATGTTGATGATATTTCATGGTTATCATTCTATAGTTTCTTTATGGATAATTTTGATATTCTTGATGAATATAGAGATGATTTTAACCTTGTATTGGAATGTGTTGAAAACTCATATCTCCAAATACAAATGGATAAAGTTTGCCTTGTTTCAAAATATCCAAAAAAAATAGCTAGAAACTCTAATAATGATCTACATTGCACGACTGGTTATGCTATTGAATTTGATGACGGTTACGGTCAACACTACATTAATGGCAGATTTCTCGAAAAAGAATTATTTAATGAATGTTCATCTCTAACTAATGCAAAAATTGCATTTTATAACAGTGACAACGAAGACATCAAAGCCTGTATTATTACTATCATTAAAGAAAATTTTGGTAATGAAGGCTTATTAGAAATGTTAGATGCCGTTTTAGTAGATGAACAAAAAGTTAAGCATCAGAATGGCTACGAAGAAATCATTAGAATTTATAAAACAAAAACAATATACTCGTTCTTGCAAAATAGTAAAGGTGAATTAAACCAGCCTTATGCATGGATTGAGTTTACCTGCCCAAGCACAGGATCTGTATATTTAATTGATACATGTCCAACATTTAAAGATGCTATTAAGTGTGCAAAATGGCATAGACCTAATAATGTACCAGTTACAGTTGACTATACATGGAATTCTGCAAATTAAATAAATAAACTAAATAAATTAAATTACAATGAAAAAATCATTAAAGTTTGAGAATGTTTCTTTTCACCAAGGAGATGTTCAATTTTTTAAGGTTACTGAGGTACCCAATGGTGTTAAAAAAATTGAAAAACAGTTTATCGCAGCATCAGAACGATCTGGGAGTTTTCATGCACTATTTGGAAATTATGACATTTACGAATATGACAAAGGAGGTTTTGTAATTGAAGCCCATGAAGAATGTATTTTAAATCATTCTCTACAGTCAGAACTACATGCAGTAGGTGTAACTATGGACAAAGCTACAGTTATACCTAAAAAAGATCATAGACATACCATAGTTCCTCCGGGCAAATACTATGTAGATATTCAGACAAGGTTTGATCCACTCGAGAATATAAAGAAGAAAGTAGTTGATTAAACAAAGATAACTGCAGACCTCGGGGTTAACTGAAAATGCCTCAATAATTGAACATTTCTTTCACGGTTAACTGCGGCAGAGGATAGTTTGATAGTCAGGTGGCGGAATGGCAGACGCTAATACGGTAAAACGTAAGGGTAATATTTAAAAAAATAACCCCATGCAGGTTCGATTCCTGCCTTGACTACTAATATTTCAAAATGAATCCACTTCTATTAACAGATGGTTATAAAACATCTCATCACCAAATGTACCCTAAGGGCACATTTTTAGTTTATTCAAATTTTACGCCAAGAAGTAATAAATATGCACCAAAAGGTTGCGATAAAGTAGTATCATTTGGACAACAAATGATAATGAAACAAATTCATGATACATTTCATAATGAATTTTTCTCAAAGCCAAAAGAAGAAGTCTGTGATGAAATGAAACGTGAATTAAGTTTATATCTTAATACAGATTATGATGTTACACACTTTGAGGACCTTCACGATTTAGGTTATTTACCAATTCATGTTAAAGCAATTGAAGAAGGGACACTAGTACCTATTAAAATACCTGTATTAACAATATATAATACACGCTCACATTTTTTTTGGTTAACAAATTATTTAGAAACAATAATTTCTAATCTATTGTGGAAACCAATGACCTCAGCAACGATTGCACATCAGTATCGTAAAGTATTAACAAAATGGCAAGAGAAAACTGATGCTGAAAAAAGTTGGTTTATTGATTGGCAGGGGCATGATTTTTCTATGAGGGGAATGGATTCAGTTGACGCTGTAATTAGTTCAGGTCTTGGTCATTTAACATCATTTAGTGGCACTGATAGTTTACCTACAATTTATGGTGCAAGAAAATACTATAAAGAAACTGGTTTTGTTGGAGGTAGTGTTAATGCAACCGAACACTCAGTAATGTGTGCAGGAACTGGACAGTATGAAGCTCTATTGAGAGATGGAAAATTAAACAGTCTTATTGAGGAGTATTACTCTATTACAAATCCAGATTTTAAAGCGATTGCTGAATATGCAACATTTAAAGAATTATTAAAAACATATCCAACGGGAATTCTTTCGATAGTATCGGACACATTTGACCTTTGGAAAGTTTGTATTGATTATTTACCTAAACTTAAACAAGATATATTGTCGCGTAATGGTAAGTTGGTTATTCGACCTGACAGTGGAAATCCAGTTGATATACTATGTGGTTCCGCTAGAATAATTGAATATGGTGATTATGTATCAACATTAGAGTTACTAAAAGAGTGGGCTAAAGATACACTTGAAGAAATGGTTGGTGATAATACTGCTCATGGTGAATGTGGTAATTCAACGACTTATGGTTATTTTAGATTAAATGATAACATTTATAAAATTTCTATTGGTATATACTGGGGTAGATATGATAAACAATACTATTACATTGATTCATCAGAAGTAATAAGTTGTGAATTAATTACACTTAATCCAGAAGAAAAAGGTGTAATTGAATTACTTTGGGATGTATTTGGTGGAACAATAAATGAACAAGGTTACAAAGTATTAGATTCTCACATTGGAGCAATCTATGGAGATTCAATTACCATAGATAGAGCGGATGAGATTTGTAAAAGATTAGAAGAGAAAGGTTTTGCTTCTACAAATGTTGTATTGGGTATTGGTTCATTTACATATCAATATAACACCAGAGATACCTTTGGTTTTGCAATGAAGGCGACTTATGTTGAAATAGAAGTTCCAGAATTTGGTGAATTGCTTGACCAAAATTTAAGTACTGTAATCGTTGGTAGAGAAATTTTTAAAGACCCAATTACGGATGATGGAACTAAGAAATCCGCAACTGGACTTTTGCATGTGACTAAACATAATGAAAATGGATATATGTTAGTTGATAAAGTTTCTTGGGAAACCGAAGGTAATGGTGAACTTCAAACAATTTACAAAGATGGTAAATTTTATAATGAAACAACATTAACTAATATTAGGGAAAAATTAAAACGTGCAAATGAAGTATGAAAATAAATAGACGATTAGTATATGATAAGTACAATGGACATTGTGCTTATTGCGGATGTAATTTGGAATTTAAAGAAATGCAGGTTGACCATTTAGTTAGTAAATTAATTTTCAGCTTAAAATCTAATAAAATATACACAGACAATGAATTAAATGATATTGATAATCTTACTTCAAGCTGTAAAGTTTGTAATAAATGGAAATCAGATAAATAGGATGAAGTTTATATATAAATTAAATTAGTTTATGGAATTAAGAAAATTTATAAAAACCACTATACGTGAATATTTGAATGAAGAAAAAATGTTAAATGTAAATGATATATGGTATCACGGTAGTGATATCAAAAAACCAAATTTTGATTCTGATTCTAAACCTATTTTTTTTACTAAAAGTAAAGAGTATGCTGAAGGTTATGGTAAGTTTGTTAATTCATATAAATTAAACATAAAAAATCCATTAGATACAAGAAGAGAAAAAGATTTAATATTTTATAATGAAAAATTCATACCTTGGACTAAAGAGTACAAGTATACTCAAAAAGATGGTAGATATAATACATTGACCAAAGGATTGGCTGTTCCTATGATAACAGCGGATTTGTTGTATCTTTTTTTACGAAAATCAAAAAGAGAAGGATTAAATCATAATTATGATGGTGTTATTGTTGATGAATCTGGATTTGAATTTGATAACAAGTTGGCAAAATATTCCTTATTTCCTTTGTCATTCACACAAATAAAAAATGCATCGTTTTAATGTTGTTTATAGGATATTTATTGAGTGGCATAATATACCGGGAATTGCCGATGATTCAAATACAAAGATAATGGAAGCATTTGTTAACAGAATAAATCAAGCTGGTTTTAATGGATGGATTCATGGAGCTGGCTACCAGACTTTGTTATATTTTTGGAAAATATAAAATATTTCACATTTACTTATTTTATCTTAAAGGCTGAAAAGCCTTTTCTTTTGCAGTCTAGCCAGTTTTTAATATATAAAAATAAAATAGATAAAATGACAGATTGCGAAAAAAATATCAATATTTTGGTAAAAATGGTAAAAGATAATCCAAATGATATGGAACTTGGAAATTTAGTTAGAATTTTTATAAATAAACTCAATTTAAAATAGTTATGCAAAAAATATTACTTGAATCTTGATTAATTTTAGAAATATTAACATAAACATACATGATATATACATTAACAATCAAGTGTATAGATCTTAGTTGTAAATAAATTAAAAAATTGGCTACACCTACACTCTTTAATACATGTAATGCAATATCAGACTGTGGAAATTACGGCGCTCAAGTAAGCTGTCTTTTAAATGTTTCACAGAGTGCTACAGGCTGCATTGAAATTCAATTATATAGTAAAGATTTGCAACGAGCAGATCTTACTAAATTCGAAAGTATTCAAATTCTTATTACTGATGTAGGTAATAATGCAGTTGCATTATTTGCTGAACCTGAACTTATAGGTTCTTATATCGATTCAGGTATTGAAATACAGACGGATGGTATTATTAGATGTTGTTTTACAGGAGAAATGACTTCTAATGCAATGTCTGGCCGATTAACAGCTGAAATAAAATTAGTAGAAAACGCTTTAACTGGAAAATATTCTGATGTTTTTATTATAAAATGTATTCAAGTAGGAACAATTAAACAGAGTTTTTTTTCTACAGGATTTAGTAATGAAATTTCACCTAGTCCTATATTTAATACTTCAGGAACGAGTGGTAGTGATGGAACTTCAGGCTCGAGTGGATCAGCAGGAACTTCAGGTTCAAGTGGATCAGCAGGTTCAAGTGGATCAGCAGGTTCAAGCGGATCAGCAGGAACGAGTGGTAGTGATGGAACTTCAGGTTCAAGTGGAACATCGGGAACGAGTGGTAGTGATGGATCAGCAGGTTCAAGCGGATCAGCGGGAACGAGTGGTAGTGATGGAACTTCAGGTTCAAGTGGAACATCAGGAGCAAGTGGATCAACAGGAACAAGTGGAAGCAATGGAACTTCAGGTTCAAGTGGATCAGCAGGAACAAGTGGAGTTGGTTCAGCAGGTACTAGTGGTACTAGCGGAGTTGGTTCAGCAGGAACATCAGGAACATCAGGAACTTCAGTGCCTGGGCCACAGAACTACACACAAATACTAGGAACACAAATAAATAATGTCACCACTATTGGAGTAACATTAGTTTCTGGGTCAATTACAACAACAGGAAATCCTGTTAAGATTCAGGCGACTGGTGATGCAAATCCGCAAGCATTAACAGGGTGGGTAAGACTTCAAATATACAGAGATTCTACTCCTATAGGTAATATAATCCAATGTGAAAGTTCAGGTAATAATGTAAACGTTCCATACTGCGTGGATTTTATAGACACTCCTTCTGCAGGTGTTTACATGTATTCAATGAGAACTGTTAGTGGCATAGCAGGAACGTTTCAATTCGGTGAAGTAAACGGCCCTACTCTAAGTATGATTGAATTAGTAGGTGGACAAGGAACTTCTGGTACTTCAGGCTCTGGCACTTCAGGAACTTCAGGAACTTCAGGAAGTACAGGCACTTCAGGGACTTCAGGCTCCGGTACTTCTGGTACTTCTGGTGCGGCTGGTTCAGCAGGTACATCAGGATCTACTGGTACATCAGGATCTACTGGTACATCAGGAACTTCTGGTTCTTCGTTTATTTTTCTTGGTGGTTGGTCACAAACCGGTGGAGTGAGCGATGTCCCTTATGGATTTAATGATATAGTGGTTTGGCCAACTTCTGGACCAAACATGATAGTGTATATTTATACTAGCGAAGATACCGCACCAATTGGATCAGTTTCTCCAAATTTAGATCCTAGTTGGAAAGTTATGGTAACAGGAGGTTTTGACGGATCATCAGGAACTTCAGGAACCTCAGGATCGACAGGAACTTCAGGAACCTCAGGAACCTCAGGAACCTCAGGAACTTCAGGAACTTCAGGAACCTCAGGATCGACAGGAACTTCAGGAACCTCAGGATCGACAGGAACTTCAGGAACCTCAGGATCGACAGGAACCTCAGGAACCTCAGGAACCTCAGGAACCTCAGGAACTTCAGGAACCTCAGGAACTTCAGGATCGACAGGAACTTCAGGAACCTCAGGATCGACAGGAACTTCTGGTTCTTCAGGAACATCAAGTAATGCAAAAACAACAGGAAGTTGGACTTTGTCTACAGGCGCAAATACTGTTAGTTTTACAGTTACCGCTGGTCAATC
>Ga0209087_1000064_pt1 | contig 60346 bp, 50 predicted proteins | sample S_130805_EF_Meta_FD_187321 | JGI IMG/M metagenome (GOLD analysis project Ga0209087, IMG submission 187321) | Freshwater microbial communities from Lake Simoncouche, Canada to study carbon cycling - S_130805_EF_MetaG (SPAdes) (version 2) | ecosystem: Environmental > Aquatic > Freshwater > Lake ... | reverse complement strand
TGGAATGCCAGGTTTTTATGATTTTAATAGTCAAGAACCTTGGGGTTGGTCATGGCAGGAAAAAGTAACTGACATGGGTGATGTGTTGCAAAGAAAAGCAGAAGATGCTGAAGCAAGTAATAAAGGAAAAGGTAGTTTGGCAAAAGCAAAACAAAATGCAATTGATTTTAGAAATAAATATAATACTGTAAAATCTACTGCTGAAAGTATTTTAGTTAATCCAACTTCTACACCTGAAGCTAGAGCAACAGCTGCTAATATTATTGGAGACATTGGTAATACAGGTACATTTTTTCCTTTAAGTCCCAGAGCACATTATAGTCCTTATAATACTAATGATAAATTTAGATTTAACACTGATTATGATGAAGAGTATAATAAAAATCTAGATGCTTATCTGAAACAATTAAAAGATTTAACAACAGCAACTCTTACTCCTGCCCAACAAAAAGCAGCAGCAGATGCAGCCAAAAAAGCAGCAGCAACTAAAAATCCTTTAGCAGGAGAAGAAGTTAAAGAAGAAGCAACTACCACTACTACTCAAGTTCAAAATCAGGTTCAAAATCAGGTTCAAAATCAAAACCAAAGTACAAATAGAAGTAATGGACAAGGTTCTACTCAACAACAAGCTCCAGTTAATAAAGGAAATGTAGTAGTTAATAAAGGAACTCGTGATCAGTTTATGCTTGAAGAAAATAAACTAGGTGGAGAAGGCTTACAAAAATTTCAGAAAACAGGTCAGTTTGATTTATTAAACAAAGGTCTTTTAGATTTTGCTGCAAAGCAAAATACAAATGACTACAAGTATTATTTTACAAGACCTCAATGGTTTGATTATACTACAGATGTAGGTGATCAAAATCCAACAGGAAATCCTAATGACTATACCTATTCTAATGGATTGATTCTTCCTAAAGGAGGATTTAAAAATACTACCACAGGAAAACAATTTACTGGTATTGATGATTTAATTGGTTATGCCTCTCCGTATGTAAACTTTGGAGACTATGCTTCAACTGAAGGTGCTAAAAATTTTGCAGGCAAGACTCCAACAGATGATGAAAGAAAAAATTGGGCAATACAAAAGTTTAAGCAAGATATATCAAACCCACAAGGAGCTGGATATGAAACAGCAGGTAAGTGGTACGTAGATCAAGTAAATGCTTATAACAGAGCAATACTAGGTCCTAATGCACCAGAAACAATTAATACAAGTGTTCCTAGTTATTGGAAGCCAGGAACAGAATGGTTGAATGAAGGATTTGCATATAAAAAACCTAATACTCCACCACCTCCTCCTCCAACTACAACTCCTGGAGAGAAGACAGAAGTAGGTAATGTACCTAAAGGTGAATATGAAGAAGCAGGTTATTCTCGTGCTCCTTGGTGGAACTATGATGTAGTTAACTATGCTAATCAATTAGGAAACTATGCTGATATTGAGCCAGGTAATCTTCCTCCTTATTTACAATCTAATCCATATGTAGCAGACCCTACTTTCTTAGATCCTGCTAGAGCTATTGCGCAACAACAAGGATTAGGAAGACAAGCCAGTGAAGCAATCATGTCTAGTGGAGATCCATCAGTTGCTAGAGCTAATGTAATTGCAGCTAATGCTAATGTTGCTAATCCAACAGCTAATATTATGGCTCAGTATGATCAAAATAATGTTGGTATTGCAAATCAGTTTGGTCAACAAGCTGCTCAAACAATGAATCAAGATCAATTACAAGATTTAAAGTTTCAAAAATTATATGCTGATGAAATTGCAACAAGAAGACAGCAGTATTTAAATGCTTTGAGACAAGGTAAAACAGAAGTTGCACAATCTATTATGCAAGGTATGAAGAATGCAGCTGAAACTTCTTGGGTTAATGCTACATCAGATAGTTATTCTGTTGACCCATCTACAGGAACTATATATACTAAGAGAACATTTGATCCTATTACAGGCCAGTATAGAAGTAAAGAAGGTAACATTCCTTTATTAATGAAACAATACATGGCATTAGGGTTAACAGCACCTCAAGCAGCTGCTATGATAACTGCTCAACTTAGAGGCAAATCAGGAACAGGAGTATCTGATCCTATGGAAAATGTTTGGAACACAGTTAATGATTAAAGTTAAAAAATGGCTACATATATAAAAGGAGTAACTGATGTGTTACCAGGATCAGTTGCAATGGCTCCTGATTACAAATTACTTTCAACAGCATTAAGCACTCTTCAAGCTAAATATGACAAGGGCTTTGATCAAGTAAAGTCTATGTATGACTCTTTGATAAATCAACCATTGTCATCATCTGACAATGAGAAGTTTAGACAAGATTACTTAAAGAAGGCAGATGCAGAGCTTAGCAGATTTGCAGGAATAGATCTTGGCAATCCTAATAATGTTTCTCAGGCCATGAATGTTTTTAAACCATTGGTTAATGATAAACAATATGTAAAAGATTTATTTTTGACTAAAGCTCAAGGTACTGAGATTGAAAAAATGGAATCTGTAAAAAATAATACAGATGCAAAGATTAGAGCAGGCTATAATTCAACAATGGAAAAGTGGTTGAACATAGGTAGAAAAAGGCTTAGTGAAATGAAGCGTGATGATGGTTCTATTGATGCTGCCACTTATAATAAGTTTTCTCCTTGGGAAAGTCCTATTGATTATGCAATGGCCAAAGCAGCTGAGCAAAAACTTGAATACAAAAGAACAGATATTGAAGGGATGTATTTTAAGTATATCACTAATGGTGAGGAGGCAGTTGGTCCATTTAAGAATTGGTTTAGTGAAGTAATAGGTGATAGATTTGATAATCAATTTAGAATAGAAGGTGATGTCAGATATGAAGAAAAACTTCAAGGTATGATGGCACAAGATCCTACACTAGATCGTAAAACAGCAACTCAAAAATTAGCACAAGATTTTTCAGGAACTTATGTAAAATTGGCTAATGATCAAATTAATCAATATCAATCTAAAATTAGTAGTATTGATAATAGCATAAATGCTCTTAAAAGAAAATACCCATCTGGTGTTCCTAAGAATCAAGTTGATCAAATAAAACTTGCTTTAAAACAAAAAGATGCATTGGAAGATGGCCTTAAGAAACTAAAGGTTGAAAAAGGAACAGATCAACAGTTCCAACAAAAAGCAGTTGGTCTCTTTATGAATAATCCTGCTGGTACTTATGTAAATAAAATTAAGGATGAATATGCTCAAGGCTTTGGAGAAATATGGGCAAGTAAAAGTGATGTAGATTATAAACCTAATCAAGTTGCTTTACAAAAAGATCAACAAGCTTTTGATTCAGCTCAGCAACTTAAAAGATTTGCTCATGACAAAGAGATGAAACAAATGGGCATTGATGCAGATAGAGCATTGAAGTATGAAGAGTTAATGTTAAAGGGTGACTTAGTAAATCAAACAACAGGTGCATCATATGGTACTCCTATAGATGCTGGTAAGTTCTCCATTGATTACTTATACAGACAAGAGCAAGTTAACAACTTTGATAAAACTTTAGGTGCATATGTTGACGATAGAGTATTAGCATCAGCTGCTAACTTAGATTATAAAAATGGTGTAGCTATTATTGGTGCAAACAGTGGATTTGATTTAGGTGTAGTTAAAAAAGCAATTACAGCAAAAGCAAATGGTAAAGCATTAGATGCAAATTCTATACAGCATTTAACTAGATACTTAAATAGTATAAAATCAGGTATTGCATATGATGATAAGAAACATACTTTTAACTTTATCAGAAGTGTAATAGATAAAGGCATACTTGATCACAGAGGAAACAATCCTAATTTAGCAGCAGTAGCATTACCTATTGTAACAGATGCAGGTACAGCTAGAGTTAATTATAATGCTAGATTTAATGAAGAGCAAAAACATTTGTCTGATATTTATGCAGCAGGTAATATTGAAGTTAATCCTTACATTAGTTTATCATCAAATGGTGTTTACTCTATTAACTATGATGCTTTAAATAAAGTAACAGACGCTTCAGAAAAAGGGGCACTGTTGCAAAAACTTATTCCATTAACAAGCTACAAAAGACTATCTGCTCAAAGTGCTATTCAAACTAGACCTATAGAATTACACCCAGCTAATCCTGATAAACTTGATCCAAGTGTCACAAGAAATGTTTTGGAGAACTATGAGTCAATGGGATACACAGATGATAAAGGTAAGTTTGTTAAATTCAAAGAAGAAGAAATTGCATTAATAAGAGAGAAAGCACAAGGAGATACAAATCTTAAAAAACTATTTGACACAGGTCTTAGATACATTCCTACTATTATAGATAATAAACCTTATGTTAGAGTTGTTATTCCAACAAAAGTAGAGACAGCTGGTGGTAAAGCAATGAGTTCTGCTTCATTAATGGGAATAGATCCAAATGGTGAAATAAGTAAACGTAATCATCTAGAAGTTTTAGTACCTATAGAAAAAGTAGGTAACATAGCAGGATCAGATTATATACTAGTTAATCCATTAACAAAACAGAAGACAGTTCTTAAAAATGATTTACGTACTTTCTTAGCTGAAAGTATGAGAGATCTTAAAATGGCTGATCCTTTAAGTTGGGTAAGTACTAATGGTCTTACATCACAAACAGGAGTGTCTGCCTTTGACCCTTCTTTAAATAACAGAATAGCAGGTGGCCAAGTTTCACATGATGATAATAATAACATCAATATTAATTTCTTTCAACAGGATGGTACAGCTTATCATTTAAACTATACTTCTGAATATGGCGTATCATATAGTGATTTCTTAAATGATCAATCAAGATATGATAAAGAAATAAGATTGTTTGTAGAAAATGCAGCAAACAATTATGCTGTTACAAACATAGAGACAGCTAAGAAAAAAGAAACAGAAAGAAAACTTAGAACAGACTTAGTACCTTGGAGTTCTATATACAATTAATAATTTACATTCATGGAAAATATTTTAGGGATTGACAGTAGTTTAGAAAATGATATTTCTTCCACTGATAATATTATTGAAGGATTAGCATTAGATTCTACTATAGGAGAATCAACAGATGCAATACCTGAGTATGCTAGTCAAGAACAAAATCTAGAAGTAGAAGATAATAAACCCAAGCCTGATAATTTTTTATCAGCAATTAATTCAGCTGGCCAAAGTGTATTTCAAAATAGACAAGCTGATATCTCAAAACCAACATCATATTATAACCCTGAAACTAAAGAGAGATATAAGTCAGATGCTAGTATATACCATGACCATTTTAATCCTCAATCAGATAATGAAAAAGTAGCATATGAGAATTGGGATAAATGGGATGCACTAAGTGCAGGCTGGGGTGGATTCAAAGATAGTTTCAAAACATCATTTGAAGAATACTTCAGATATGATAGAATGGCTAAAGCTTTATTTAATTTTGATGTAGATTATTTAGCACCCACTGAAGATGAATTAGACATAGCTGCATATGAACAACATCTTAATGAAATAAAAAATCCAATATATTATGCACCTGGTACAGAAAGTGATATTCTTACTAAAGGATTTTTAGCTGAAACTATTGCTAATCTTGGATTTACTTTTGGAACAATAAGTGGAGTTGTTGCAGAACAAATTGGTACTAAAGCATTAGAAACAGGTCTTGCATTTTTAACTCCTGAAACAGGGGGAGCATCTGCAGTTCTAGCTGGTGAAATTGAAGCAGCAGCTGATGCAAAAGCAATAGGTGCATTTGGAAAGATATGGAAAAACATGACCACGCTTTTTACATCAAAAGCATTAAACAGTGCAGAATTGGCTGCACAAGAAGGTCATCTTACAAGTAATCTTCTTCGTGAAGGTAAAGCAATGTCATCAGTAGATGATGTATTACATACAGTAAGTCATACTAACAACACTGTATCAAATGGTGTAAAGTATGGAACTAAGTTTTGGGACAATGCATTGAAGGTAGCTTCAAAAGTACCTTTTGCAGGAGAGCTTGCAGATGCAGCTAGAATATATAGAGCTGGTAAAGGAATACTTACAAGCAAAGAACTATTCCAATTAGGAATAGGAGGGATGAGAAGATCTATTGGAGAATGGCAATTAGCTGCAAGTGAAGCATCCATTGAAGCAGGTGGTATATACAAAGACCATGTAGATAATCTAATTGATATTTATGAAGAAAAGAATGGTGGTAATAGTCCAATAGGCCAAGACTTATTAGATATTAAAACTCAAGCACTTAAAACATCAACTGTAGATTTTGGAACCAATGTAGCAATACTTGGTATAATGAATAAGATACAGTGGGGTAACTTATTTGGTAAGTTTAAAACTGAAAGTAAATTAGTTAAGTCTATAAGAAATGGTTTAAATAACGAAGCTAGAGAGCTAGGAATACTTACAGTAAAAAAAGCAGGTAAGATAACAAACTATCAAAAAAACATGTTAGGGGCAGTAGGCTTATTTCCAAAAATAGCTAGTGAGTATGATAAGAAGGTAGCTGCATGGGCTGTAGGTAAAGATCTTCTTAGAGGTTTAACAAGAGTGCAAGTATCAGAAGGTATCCAAGAAAATTTACAAGAAATGTCTGCTGTAGGTATTAGAGATTATTATTCTAGTATTTATAATAATAATCCATCTAGTTGGGGTAAAAGCTTTGATGTAGCATTGGAATCACAACTTAATAAGCAAGGGTTTAAGACATTCTTATCAGGAGCACTAACAGGATTACTTATTGGTCCTGCAATGAATGTTGCTCAACAGTCAATGCAATCATTTGATAAAAATGCAAAAGCTCACAAAGCAGCTGTAAAACAAAGCATTGAACACTTAAATACTTATTATGCATCAGGTAATGATAATGCTATTTTAAAAGAAGCAATTAAACAAATCAAACTTCAGAACATGTATAATGAAGGCATGATTGAAGGATTGACAACTGAAGATAAAAAACAGTATAATGATAACAAAGACTCTGCTTTGATTCAAACCATTATGCACGCTAAGCGTACTGGCACATTAGGAGACTTAATAGAATTTACTAAAGGGTATTCTAGATTTTCAGAAGATGAGTTCAAACAAGCATTTAGTTTTACACCTCAAGAACTAGGAAAGCAAAGTGTTCCTGAAGTATTAAATGGTATTGCTGACTCTATTCAAGAGTACAGTGATATCTATGATGCTTATCAAAACAAATACAGTTTGTTTATGGGAGTGGAAGAACTAATAAAAGATCCACTAGCAAAACAAAAGTTTGCAGTAAAAAGAGCAGCTTTACTAGATGCAATTAGTACAGCAGCTTTTATACATTCTAAATCACTTGCTACTGTTAAGAGACAGGCAAGCATGAGACAAAATCTTGGTAAGTATAAGTCTATAGGTAGCAGCTTGAACACTGCATTTAGTACATTAGTTTCTCCAGAGAAAATGAATGATGCTACTTTCTTATTGCAAGATGAACTCAAAACATTAAAATCTTCATTGTCTCCAGAACTTAGTGAGGGAGATAGAACAAGGACTCTTGCAAGAATAGCAGATAAAGAAAATGAATTGTATCTTCTGAGTACTATCAAAGCATTAATGTTTAAGACAGAAGAAGTATCAGATTCAATTGATCCTTCTAGAAAAACTAGAATGTTTGATACTAGAGACTCAAGTACACTTTCTGAAGTTTTTCCACTTATCTCTGAACTGATGAGTGAGTATCTGCAAATTAAAAATAAACAAGCAGGTATAGATGTTAAAATAGATAACAGCGAGATAAATGATGCAATGAAGGACATATATGATTATATGGCTTTAGGGCAAGACTATGAAGAATATGTAGATGCTGTTAACTTTTTAAGTAACCCAGATGTATTTTCAAAGCAACTTGAAAAAACAACTGATGCTCGTGTAGCAGCACATGCTAAATTGTTATACAATGAATTTGAAAGATTAGCTGAGATTAGTTCTATTGGTAAGAAGTTCAAAGATGATAACAAAGAACTACTTGATCAATTACTTGCTTTTGCTAATAGCCCTGCTGGTACATATGAAAACATGCAGGAGCTACAAAAAATCAGAGAAGCTCTTACAGCTAAGGCTCGTGAAATAGATGAAGCTGTTGAAAAAGAAGCCACTGAAAAAGCAGAAACAGTTGCTAAAGAAACTGCAGAAAAAGAAAAGAAAGACAACTATAATAAAATATCAAAAGCACCTCTTCCCCTTTACACAATGTTGGAAGACTCTGAAAGTAATCCTAATCTTTTACAAGAGATTGATGATTACATGAAGATGAGATATGATGAAAAGCAATTAGAAGAGTTTCCATTTGAAGAACAAGATGTTAAGAAGAGAGTTGTAACAAGGTATTATCTTGATTATGACAAGAACAAAATAGTGTTGGATAAATACACTATTCCTTTAATAATTCCTGGTACAACAGAACCTATCAATAACATATCTGCGTTGTACACATATCTGTACATGCTAGAAGAAAGTCTTTACAACAAGAACAAATCTGCTGCAGTCAATACAGGTAATGCAACCACTCAACAAAAGACAGAACAGATTGATAATGAGAAGAGTAGTTTAGTAAATCATGTAGGTAATCCTGTAATGCTAAATGGTGAGAAAGGCGTGTTACAAGTTGAGAACGATGCTTATGTAGTAAAATTAGACAGTGGCTCTACAGTAGTAATAGCTAACATATTAAAAGGAGAAACTTTAACTTTTGATGATATCAATGAGCTAAGTCCTGCTTATGAATCATTAGACTCTGAAACTAAATCTACACTTACTCCAGACTCTGACCCTGTAGTTGATACAAATCATCGTGGTACAGTTACTATATCTGCCAAACAACAAGATCAAGAAAAAGAAGAACTAGTGGAACTAGATCACACATTAAATGTATTACACATTAATGGTGTTGCTTGGACTCTTATCAAAGATGAAAATGGATTAGTAATAAGACTTGATAGAACGTGGAGAGAAAAAAAGAAGAATGGTAAGGGCACTTATTTGAGACATGAGAGTATGTCTTCAAAGAAAGGAAGAAAAGGAGCAGACTATGCAGCTAGAGCAAATGTAATGTTGAAACTAGTGATGCGTAAAATGCCTGAAACTACTGATGAATTAGTGGCTGAAACAAATGCATTAGACACTGCAATTGCAGAAACTCAACAACTAATTGCTACAGGAGGAATTACATCATCTGATGGAGCTAGTGCTATGAGAGCAGCTAAACAAAAGTCAGATGAAAGACTTGCTTTATATAGATTAAATAAAGTAAAAGATGAAGAAATTCCTGATGACATATTGGAAATAAAAGCTAAATTTGATCATCCTTTTAAAAGAAATCAATTATCACATGATGACTTAATAAAGTTATTTGTGTGGGCAGATGATTTAGTTAAGAAAATCAAAGGTGATGTTGTAGCAAGATTAATGGTTTCGCATCCTGTTGTTTGGAATGCAATTGCAGAATTAACAAAAGATTACATCAATCCTATAAATGACAAGCTTAATGGAAAAGCAAGAAAAAAACAAGGAAGTTCAAAAGTTACAAAAAGAAGTGTTGCGCAAGAGAAATCAACTCAGAGGATTACTGAAGAACTTAACGCCAGAACTGCAAAACCAAGTACTGGAAAACCTGGAGACAAATCTAAAAGTAAAAGAGTAGTAAAAAAGAAAGAAGGTCCTCAAACAGTTAAAGAAGCAGTGCAAAATGTAGAAGCTGAGTTTGAAAAACAAGTTCCAACAAGTTCTGTATTAACTGCAACAGAGACTGAATCAGAAGATCAAATACATGAACTATCTGTTGACACTGGAGTGCAAAGAATAAATACAATTACACCTGATAAAATCAATATGGTAATGGCTTCAGTAAGAGAAGTTGCTCCAACTGTTTCTAGCATTAGTGGAACTAAAGCTGAGATTCTAAATAACAGACAAGAAGAGCTAGAGAGAATTAAAGAAATGTATGATGTACTTCAAGATCCAGAAGGATATGCACAAGATGTTGCTGAGTTAAGTGATAGATATAACGTAGCATTAGGAAGAGAACTTTATATTGAAATGTTATCAGGAAAAAGAGTAGTTGACTTTACTCCTGCAGAGCAACTGATTTTAGATAATCCTGATATTATGAAAAGAGCAAGAGAGTCTGTTGATTTTGGTGATATTGTTTCTTCTAACATAAAAGCTATGCAACCTGAAGTAGATAGAACACCTGAAATACCTACAGTACCTGTAGATGAAAATCCATTCACTGCCTTAATGAATAACTTAAGTTGTAAAATAAAATGAAGAGCTGTCAAATACCCTACGATACATTAGAACAAACATTACTTTCTGCATATAAAAGTAATTTTGAAAAATATAAAAATCTAACTTCTATTATAGAAGATGTATTAAATCTTCCAGCATCTGTGCCTGATGAAGCTAAAGTTCATGCAGTGTGGTATTATGCAGGATATGTACATGAGTTAGCAAACAGTATAATAGAACTTCAAAGTAAAGATTGGAATGAAGGTAAATATAAAAATCTTCATGATTATCTTGCTCCATTTTTAACAGGAGAAGATACATTTAACTATTCTGATATTTTAAAAGAGATTGGTGTATATTTTTCAAGACCTCTTCAGATAGAAAAGAATGAGACAGTTGAAGAAAGAATCTTAGAGTTAATAGGTGAACTCAAAGGCATGGATACTTCATCCTTAGGTCCATCTATAGATGAAATTGTTAGTACTATATTATCTAACACTAAAGTATTAGATCCTGTTTCTTTAGACCCTAATTATAGTTCAACAGTTTCTTTACTAAAACTGACATTAGATGAACTAATGAGCAGGGAGATATCATCTTCTAATATTACAGAGATTAACAAAATCAATAACATTATAAATAGTTTAGTTCAATCTGACACTACTTCTAAAGAGTATGTAAGCTTGAGAGATGCTGATGGGATTGGTATGTACAAAGGACATGAAATGTATATCCTTCGTAGAAAGAATGGTGAGTTGTATGAAGTGTACTATGATAGACCTAATGGAAAATACTTTTATTATGACCCAGGTAATTCATTACATGAACAAGAGGCACAGGTAACAGAGGGTTCAGACCAAGTTACAATAATCTATAAGAAAGATAATGATCATGTAGTAAACCCTGCTTCATTACAATTAAGAATACATACAGAAGAACTATTTACAGGATTAGTTATTCCAGAAGTATACAATCTAGATGATGATCAAACTGTTCAAGAAAAACTTGCAGCAGAATTAAAAAAGGGAGTCACTCTTTATTCATCTGTAAAAATAACAGCTTCAACTGAAAAACAAGATCTTAATGCAAAGCGTCAGGCTAGAATCATACAAAACTATCCATCATTAGGTAGAACTATAGAAACAGAAGAAAGACCAAATCAAGATGCTAGTTTAAAAACAAATGGCTCAGTAGTTCTTACATTCTATAAACCTACTTCTGGATTTACAATTACTGTATCAAATGCTACTAATACTCTATCATTTGATTTAGATTCTTATACAAACCTTGCATTCTTACATTCAGATAATACAGTAGAACCTGTAGATTTCAGTAACCCTGAGCATGTTGAATTAGTTAAAGCTTTGGCCCAAGTAGACAGTCCTCAGTTTAGAGAAGAAAGATATGAGAATATCACTGATGCTCAAATAGAAAAACTAAAAGAAGCTGCAGAAAGATATAAAGCATTTGAGAAAGAAGTTCAAGATCAACTAAATGAAACAGGGTTCATTGATATTAAAGATATCTTTTTTAAGTACTATGATTTAAATAACATTACAGTTAGAAGTAATTATAAGTTAGCTGCTAAAGCAGAAAAATCATTGGGTGATTTTATTGCCATAAGTAATGGTGAGTTAAATGCTAATCTTCAGACATATAATGAAGAAACAAATGAACCAGAAGGAGAACCTGTACTTTCTAAAGTAGCAATTATATTAAGAAAAGAAAAAGGTAACTGGATAATTGAGAATTCAATTGATTCTAATCAAAAAATAGTAGCACCTAATGGTAAAGTTTATTCATCAGTAGAGGTTTACTTAGAAGAAGAAGTTGTATTAAGAAATGAAGCAGATAAAGTTATTAATCTAAAGTCATGGGCAGAAGAAAGATTTGCTAATAATAATGCAATCTATGTTAGCCTTAAAGCAGAAGGTGATAGATTAAAACCTATAGCTATTCCTATTGTATACCAAAAGCAAGTAACATCTCCTGTTGACTTCATGAACTTTGTAGGTAGTATGATATTTAGTTTGAAGAAAGCTAAGATAGACAAAGACAACACTGCATTACTAGACTTTAGAAAAAGAGGATGGGGGTTTGATGTATCTAGAGAAACAGGTATCCTTCCTGAGATTATTATCCACAGACAAAATGGTGATAAGAAAGTAATGGGTATTAGATTCACTATGCTTCCTAATGCTAATAACACTGAGGAGATGGTAAAAGAATTCAATGAGTTTTCATACAAACATTTAAACATTGAATTCAATAATGATATCCTAAATAAGTTAAACAAAGCTTTATTTAAAGTATATCAAGAGGCAGGCATTGAAGTAGCAGATAATCTTACTTTAGAAGAAGTAATGAGATTATCTGAGAAAGCTGCAAGAAAAGTGGGAACTACTAGTATACCAGTACTAGAACTTAAGGCTGCTTATTCTGATTTCTTAAATGACATTAGAGGAAAGTTTACTGAAGTAAAAAACAATCATGATGTATTACTAGAAAAAGGTAAAATAGCAAAACCATTGCTAACTGAAAACTTCAGAACATATGGATTATTTGATGGACTTAATTTCAAAGTGTACAAAAGAGAACAAAAGACATCTAACATTCTTGAGGCATATAAGAAATTAGAAACTATTGATACAAACAAGTTATCACTTACTTATAGAGATACAACTAAGAAAATAGTATTACCTAAAAGTATATACAAAAAAGCTGTTACATTAATCAATCCTGATGCTCATGATAATCCTGTTGTGTCAGTACCTGAAAAAGAATTAATTGACCCATCTTCTCAAATAACTAATCCTACAGATATAAGCTTAGAGGACTTTGATCCAAATGCAGATAGTCTTGACAATGATGGACCAATAACACAACATAAAATAGCTGACACTATTGAGGCATTTCTAACATTAAGTGATGAAGAATTTAAAAAGGAAATCAGTGCAATGAAAGCATTGCTTCCAGATAGATTCCAATTTACTGCTGAAGGATTTACTAATTTAAAAGTGGAGGGATCTGTTCTAGGTTATGTAAAAGGATTAATGATCCATTTGAATGGTACACTTAGAGCAAAAGGTGTTGCATACCATGAAGGATTTCATGGTGTATTCAGAAACATCTTGACAGACAAACAGCAAAAATTCTATTTGCAAAGAGTTGGTAAAATCTTAGGTGAATATAAAACTGATGATAAAGGGAAGTACATCCTTGTAGAAGGAAAGAAGATATATGCAAATGACTTTAGATTACAAAGAGCATATCTTCACCTTAATGATGAGCAGATTAAACATCTTATCTATGAAGAATACTTAGCAGATGGTTTTGCTGAGTACATGGAAACTAACAAAGTTCCTCAAACTTGGATGCAAAAGTTATTTGCATGGTTAAAGAAGATGATGAATGTCTTTACAGCCAAAGGAAGAATAGAGAACTTGTATTATGACATTGCAACTGGGAAGTTTAAGCATTCAGCAATTAGAGATATTAAGTCTAATGCAGAAACTGTATACAGTCTTTACAAAGGATTACCTGTACTAAACATTAAAGATGGACAAGGTGGTAGAGATAATCAAGAAGTACAGTCTTTCACTATTAATGAGTTGAGAGACAAGATGGTTTATACCATGGCTGCTAAGAAAACAGAGAACCCTGATGAATCAATTGATGCTATTTATGAAAGTGCTAAACAAGAATTACTTAAAGAATATCAATTAAAAAATCTAATTGATACAAATCCTGCAAAAGAAGCAGAGATTACTAAGTCACTTGGTAATCATTACAACAATGTAAGATGGTTACTTGGTGCTTTCCATGATACAAATGAGCCATTTCAATTCATCAATCTAACAGGTAATTCCAAACTTAATAGCATTGTAATTGATAAAGAAAGTAAGTATGGTGCGCAACAATTAGATGTAAGTAAAGTAGCTGCTGATAAGTTCAAGAGAGATGTAATTGCTGACTTCAACAGCATTGATACTTTCACTGATTTTGAAGACATCTTGGATACAATGAGAAGTGAGCAGAAGGAACAGGATGATCAAGAAACAGCAGGAGAAAGCTATGCAACAGTAAGTGCAATAGGTTTACCTCCTAATGAAGGTACTGCTGGATTTAGAAAACTATTTAAGTATATACCTTATGATTATACAGACCCTGTTCTTGGAGTTACAAGAAAGAGAATGGTGGACTCTAATCTTATCTTCAGTACTATTCGCAAGATTACTTGTAATCAGCCAAAAGAAAAAACAGTTTTAAAGTTACGCCAAGAGATTGATAGACTTAGCAAAGAGATCAATCACTTTAATAATAAAATAAAACCTAAGCTTGCTGTTGGTGAAAGAATGCCAGATGACATGGCTAAGACAATCATGCTTAGAAATAGTTTAAAGGCAGTGTTTGATACATTACATTCAATGACAGACTTAACGGATGTAACAAATAAAGAAGGTCAGATAGTTGAAATTGTTCCTAATAAAAACCCTCATGTATATATTGAGTTTACAAATGTAATGAGTACAGTAGATATTAAGTTATCTATGTTAATGCTGGACACTGATTTTGAATTTAGTATAGAAACTGAAAAGTATGAAATCTCTAATCAGCTTTATAGAATCAATGACATTGTAATTGGAAAAGACATCAATGCATTAAGAGATGACTTAGTAAGAAGAGTGAGAACAATCAATATCTCTGATGATACTTTTAAAGAAGTAGATAAAGTATTAAAGGAATTAAATACTTTATTTAAAGATGAAAAGGTTTTTGCTGATAGACTAATTGTGACAAAGTCTGGAATGTTAAATGATGCTAAGTTTAGAGAGTATGTAGATGAGGTTTATATTGCTTTAAGTAAGTTCAACTTAAACATACCTTATAGTGTTATCCATATTGGATTAGCATACAACATATATAAGTTAGCTGATAAAACATTTGACATCTTCCCTAAGAATGGTGAGACATATGCTTTATTGCAATCAAACAAGATATACTTTCCTGAGTTAGAAAAGTTTACAATAGGGTTCTTTTCTCATACTTTACCTACAGCAGTTAAAAACTCATTACAGATAACAGTTGATAATAATGTCCAAAGAACCAGTGATACATTAGAAAAGTCTTTACAAAGACTAGCTACTATCTATCTTAATTCTGTTGGGGAGTTTATTTTAAAGTATGATCCAACTATTGCAGGTTCTGTAACAAGAAATGCAGAAGGAGAGATGATCAGTAAATATTGCAAGCCAACGCCAGCATTTGCTATTATACAAGACTTGCAAAACTATGATAACATACAAGAAGGACTTAAAGCAATAATTGATGATTACCATTTAGGAATGGAATCATTCTTTGAAGACAATCCACTTTTAAATACAGCTTTAGAAACAAATAGAGATTTCTTAAAGAACTTTAAAGTTAGCTCATTTGCTGGGTTCCAACAAAGATTTAACTTTATGAAACCAGGAGGTTTTGATTCTGTAACAAGAGAATCAAAATTAAATGAAGCTGTTACTTTTACAGACATTGATGATAAAGCATTTGCATTATCAATGATGGGACTTTACTCTAATATGGAGGAAGTTGAATTAGGTAAAATTAACTATAAGGTTTTCAAAAGAATTCTTACTGTACATGAAGCAACTAGTACAAGTGTTGTAGTAGATGGGTTATATCAAGAATATACCAACGAAAATGGTGCATGGACAAAAGATGATAAGGGTAATCCTGTCTACATGCAAAAATTAAAAATGGGCATTAGACAAGAGTATAACCTAATCTTAAAAAACTTTGAAGAGCAAAATAATGAAGGAAGAAAGAAGTATGTAGGATATAATATCAATCCTGAAAAAGACAGAGGCTTTACCTTTAACATCTTTGCTGACTTCTTTAAAGTAGATGTTGCAGATGCAGGAGAACAAGGAACAAAAGGATATAATAGTAGAGTTGCATTAAGACAAGAGCTTATTGACCAAGCAAAAAAAGGTGTTTCATTCGAAGATGCAATGGGTACTATGCCTGAATTGCAAGCTACTCTTGATAAAGAAATAAAAAGTTTTGCAGGTGAGCAGTATAATAGATTCTTAGAATACCTAGATAGTTTAGGTATTACAATGGAACAACTTCCTACTACAGCTAATCCTCAAGTGTTTTTAAGAAATATGTTCTTTAATACATGGATTAATGCAATGTTTGTTAACCAAGTATTTGATGGCCCATTAGCAATAGGTGTTAAGAATACACCTAACTATTTTAAGCGTCAAAAGACTGGTGCTGCATCAGGAGATAATATTTATAATCCTATCTCAAAAGAGAAGACTTACAGGGCTGCAATTATCCCAAAAGTAATTTACTATTTGGATAACAATGACTTGACTAAGCCAATGCAACTTACTCCTCACTTAGATGAGAATGGAAACCCATTACCATCTAATAAAGAAGTGCAGGCATTTGATGGACAGTCTATAAATCATATCAATAGAAAAATAAAGATTGCAGAAGCTCAAGGAAGACTTACTCCTGATGTTGCAAAGGCTCTTCGTAGAATGAGATATGATACAATATCATCTAATGCATATTCTGAGAATGTACTAGCATTAAGAGAAGCAGGGATTATATTTAACAGTTTAAAGACAGTTACTGCATCTCCTGTATTTTATATTAAGCAATCAGAGCATACTTTAATTCGCAAAGATGTGAGTGTGTTAAAAGAAGAATACAGACCAAAAGAAATTAGAAATGCAGTACATCAAAGACTTGATGAATTATATCAAGAATTAGATATACTTTCTTCAAATTTAAGAAATGGTGTTGTAGAAGTAGATCCTATTACAAATGAACCATATAACTATGCAGAGTTATATCAAAATGTTATTTCTGAAATTCATTCTTATTTTAAACCAATAAGAGGCAGAGAGATCCTTCATAACATGCTTAACTCTATGGAGCTTCATGATATTGATCAATTGATGGATCCAAATGCAAGTAAGAAAGGAACAGTAGAGCCAGCACAAATTGATTATGCAGAGGCTGGTAATGAAGCATATTACTTTAATTTAAATGAGTCTTTATTTGATGTATCTAATAAACTAACATATCTTCAATTATCCACTGATAAAATCTCTAAACAAGTTACTCAGGGTATCCAGCAAAAACTATTATTAATTTCTCAATTAGATGCTAACTCAAAAGAGTATGCTGCAATCAAAGAAGATATTGAAGATTATCAAAAAGGATTAGCAGATGCAGTGTTAGCTCAAGTAGATAAAATAAAAAGAGTTTTAGTTGGATCTGATACTCAGATAATCGCAAGGCTATACAGTAAAATAGCTGATGGACTAAGAGAGCAAGGTGCAGCAGAAGATGTACTTCAGTATTTTGAACTTGCTGAAGATGGTTCACCTATCTGGGATCCAAACTTACCTATAGTAAATGAGGCTATAATCTTTTATTACTTTAGTCTATTTAACAAAGGAGTGTTTGATAGAAAGATTGATGGTAGAAAGTATTTTCACGTCAGTCCATTTGGTTTTGATGTAAGAGAAAATTCAAATGGAAGAATCATTACTCAAGATGAATACAAAAGTAATCCTGAGAAGTTTGACAATGTTAAAACTAGACCTCTTTCAATGATAAGAGAAGAGGTGATTGATCCTAAGACAGGTGAAACAATTACAAAGTATGTGGTAGAAGTAATGATACCAAAAGAACTAAAAAAGTTAGATCAAAAGTTTGTAGAGCAATATCTATCTACATTCTTTGCTACTCGTATCCCTACAGAGGATAAGCGTTCAATGGTAGTTTGTAAAGTAGTTGATTACTTAGATGAAGCTTATGGTAATAGTATTGTAGTACCTTTCCAAGTACACATGCTTTCAGGTTCTGACTTTGACATTGATGCATTATATGCACACGTTAAGTCTTCATATTACTTAGCAGATGGTAACAGATTACCTTTTGGAGAATATGATTACTATACTAATAAGTATGGTATGACTAGAGAAGAAGCTGAGTTCATGGAGTATCTTCATTACATAAGTAAAGATGATGCTATTGCAGACTTGGTTAATCTTGAAATGGAGAAGATTCAAAATCAGAGTGGATACAAAGAAGAACAAGCTGTTAACTTTGGAATGCACTTTGGTGGAAAGATTAAGAATTACTTTTTAGCTCATGCTCAGTTATTAAATGATCCAACACTTAAGGATAATATTGTTAATGACTTTAAGAGAGTAATTGCAACCTTCAATGTATTAAGAACATTGAAGAACATGGGTCTTCCTGCCTCTCCTGCTGATTTAAAAGAGTATGTTAAAACAACAGGTCGTTCACCTGTAGTTGATGTAATCTTTAATAAGATTTTGCAAAACAAAATAAACATTCTATCTAATGAGAATGTATATAGAAACTTCTTAGCTAACCCTAACAATAGAGCAGATGAAGCAGCAGCTCCTTATAAGTTAGCTGTAGAAAGAAAAGGATTGAGTGAGAAAGATTTGTATAACAAACAAAATGTATACACTCCTACATCTTTCTTAGTAGCAAGAGGCCTTAGTGCTGAGTTCCAAGATTGTGTTGGTATATCTGCATCTTTTTCTAAAAGTATAAGTATGTTAGCAACAATAGAAGCTGAGTTATCAGAACCTGTAAGCTACATGTATATTGGAGGTAAAAAAGTAAGTATTAAAAAAATAATACCAGGTGCTGTTCAGTTAGTAGGTAGTTCAACAGGTGTATTTACAGATGCTCCAAATGAACCTTATCCTGCTCCATTACATTTAAATATAATAACTGACCCTATTATGTTGACAATGTATTCATTTGGAATTCCTCAACAGGCAGCTATTATGTTTCAATCTTTACCTCCTGTTGTAAAAGCTGTATTAGATTACAAACAAAGTTTTGAAAGTGCATATAGTTCAAGCACTATGCAATCAGATCTAAAGTTTAATGCATTCCTTAAGAGAGCTATCAAAGATTCAGCAGATCAGAAAGAATTAGTTAAAGCAGGGGTTGTTGTACCAAATGAAGAAGGCACTGGTTATATACTGAACAAAGAAGGTTACAAATTAACTTGGACAGATAATGTAACGCCTGGAAAAAACATTGAGTCTTTTGGTTATGAAGTTACTTTAGCTGATGGAACAAAACCTTCAATAGATGTGCAAAACTTTATAATACTTTCAGAATTAAATTCTTACTTACAGTTAGCTAATAACATTAGTTTTAATATAACTAGGTTAACTGATCCAATGAAAGGATTAAGGCCAGACTTCAATGTATTTGATAATTTAGTTAGAACTTATCAATTAGGTATGGTAAATCCTATGTTTACTGGTTCTACAATGAAACGTCTATATAACACATATCCTGTTCTTGGTGCTAATAAAAAAGCATTAGAACTAATGGATAAAAAGTCTAAATCAGTTTTCATGGAGAGAACTACTTTGATGAAAGGTCTCATTAATTTATTTGGATCAAGTAGATTGTATGATAGAAATGAAGTAGTAAAAAACATAAAAGCATTTTTAGGATTACAGATGCAAAAGTCTAGTATGGAAACTAGTCCATCAGGATTTTTCTCTCAAGTGTATTTGGATTTATTAAAACCTGAGAACTTCTTAGGACCTGGAATTTTAAATGACTTTAATTACCTAAGAGACTTATATCCTAATAATGAATTCATCAAACAATTAGTTATTAGAAATGAAGGTCATCCTAAGAAAGGAATGAGAGTCCTTGAATTAGTATCTTCTAGATTAGGTAAGAATCAAAAAGGACAAATGTTCAATGACTTTACTGCACTTCTTTCTGAGAGTTCTGATGTTAGACAAAGAGCTTGGAGATTAGGATACTATTCTATGATTAAATCAGGTGCTCAAAAAGCACAGGGTGGATACTTCCAATTACTTCCTACTGACTTTTCTACATTCATGAACAAAGGAATAGTTGAGATGAGAAAAGACTTGGCAGAGTTAGATAAGTTGTATGATAAAGTTCGTGATACAGATGAGGGTTCAAAACTATACAATGATAAATTAGATGAGATAATATATAAGAACTTCAATGGTGCACTACTTGAAAATATAATTACAGATTTAATTGGTAAGATAGTAAGTATAAACTTAGCAAACTCTCCTGAGTTAGACAAAAGAAAAAATACAATTGTTCAAAGTAAACTAGAAAAGAAATTAGATACAACATTTGATGAAAATGAAATATCATCTATAATTGAATCAATTGCTAAATCATTTGCTGGTAATATTATAAACTCTACTACAGGTGCTCCTGTGAGACTAAAGATACCTGTAACAAAGTCAAATGTAAAGCGTGATGAGATAGAACTATTTACACCTACAGATAATAAACTAAAACTTACTCTTAATTCATCTGCATTAAATGATCCTATTCAAAGAGCTGTACTAGGGTCAGCAGGAATATTTCCTTACAATGATAAATTCTCATTCCCTATATATGTGAAAAACATATATGGTCAGATGTTAGTATTAAAATATGTAGATGGGAAAACATTAGGTTCATCTTTCCTTGAAAGCATGAAACAAGGAGAGTCCGCAGCAGTTACAGCAGGTCTTACTGCACAATATGAAGTGGTTCCTACTCAAGGTACACTTAAGATTTCTCCTTTGGCATTCAGTACTGAACAAGCAACTCAAATTAATAACATGACATCTGCCAAGTTACAGCAGTTATCATCTAAAAAAATTACTGAGTTACCTAGCTCTGTGACTATTGTGCCTTCTACAAGTAGAATCTTTGAACAAAAACCTTTTAAATCAGCAGTTGTATCAACACAATTCTTAAACAAAGAATTTGGATTACAAGATGGTACAACAATAAGTGTTTCAGATAAGTATTTTACATTTTCTTTTAACAATGGTAAGTTATACTATTCATCTGGAGAAGGTGTAACTGGAGAGTATAAACAATCATTAGATTACTTTGCTCAAGCATTAGGTGAAACTAGTTGGGAAGGCATGAAAGCTAATCCTAAGTTTGAAGATTTCTTTGCAAAAAAATCTAAGTTGTTTGTATATAACTTAGTTAAACAAGATCCTAAGAAAGAAGACGCACCTGTTAAGCCAGAGATGACTGAAGAAGAGCAGAAACTATCTACAATGATTGGTAGTACTATCTATGAACTTGAGCCTGGCATAACAGATGAGAAAATAAAAACTATCTATGATAACTATGTAAAACTAATGGGTACTCAAAGAAAGGGTGTAGAATTAGATTTTGAAAAATTCAAGTTTGTTATATCAAAGCTTCAGGTATACAAATACAAAGACACTTATATCTTTGGTAATTATGATACAAAGAATGCAGTGTTCATTACAAGAATAAATAGTTCACCTACTAGCAAGCAATTGTTAGCAGAAGCATTACCTAATCTTGTAGATAAGGGATTAGATTTTATATCTTTTGTACCTGAAGATGTTGCTAAAAAATATCAAAGAAGTGGATACACAGTTTCTACAAGTAGTTTTGCAACTGAGTTTAGAGACGAAAAGATGGATAAATATGCAGCTGCATCTAATCCAAGAATATTCACTAAAGTATTTGGTAAATCTGCAGAAACTGTTACTGGTGAAGAAATAGAAAAGATTAATGACAACACATCAATTGAGTATGTACCTGTTCAAATAAATGCAGACTTAATTAAATTAGCAGGTAAAGAACTAAGCAATGTATTAGAAGTATATCTAAGTCAGTTTGGTATTGTAGTAAAAGATATCAATGAGATAAAAGATGAATTAAATATTGATGAAGTAGGATTTGCTGATATTGTTTCTAAAATTGCATACATAAAAGATAGAAAAGATTTGCCTCCAATAGCAGGTCAGTTTATTGCTTTTATGATGCAACATAACTCTTTAGTTAAAGATATCATAAAAGAATTGTCTGGAGTTACAAATGAAGAAGATTATAAAGTACTAGATAAATCTAAGTACATTAAAATCATTGGTGAACTAATAGCAAAAGACTTAGAAAATAAACTGAAAGGTAAATACTCAAAATCATTATTAGGTAAGATAAAAGAATTACTTACTAAGTTCTTTGAAATGTTGAGCCTTGTAAGAATTGATTTAATTAATCAGAATGTGGGCATAATTACAAGTAACATTATGCAGCAGAACAAAAAGTTAATTACATCTTCTTTATACAAGCCAGGAGCATTTGGTAAACCTACTAAACAAGTATCATTAAAAGCTGCATTAGAATCAGATCCTTTTGGAAAGAGTATTATTGGTAAATTATCTAAGAGAGGATTTATATTAACAGGTTCTACTTCATTAGGAGAGCAGGGTGATATTCAAAGACCTGATGAAAACTTATTACATGATATTGATTGGGTTTCTCCTTTCAAAAGAGAAGAGACTAAACAAAAATTTATAGAAGAATATCCTGATGCAATCTTTGTTAGAGATATTGTAAATGATGAATATATAACAGATAGTTATTTGATTGCTCCTGAAGGACATTCAATTGTAAACTACAACGCAGTTACTCAAGGTGATAGAGTTTATGTTAATTCTTATGATGTAGCAGATAAAGATGGAAAAATAGTTGGTACATATAGATTAGAAAAAGGAGAAAACAACAAACCTAAAGAAGTTACTACAGGAGTTGAAGGAAAAGTAATTGACTTTTTTAGCTATCCTACTCCTCGTAATGAAGAGGTGTATGAAATAGATGGTATTAAATTATCATCATGGAAACCTATCTTTAAAGCTAAAACAGATTGGGCTAGATATAAAGACATTTGGGATTACAATAGATTTGTTCCTAATGAAAATAAACCATTAATTGCTAAGAGATTAGCAGAACTTGCTGGTCAAACTACTCAATCATCTACTAGTGTTAAACCTACTATAGATTTATCAAGAGAATGGAGAGGTGATTTAGAATCAAGACCTGTTTACACTAAAGAAGGTGTTAATACTATGAGAACTTCTTCTGCTAAAGCCGATGAACATTTTGGTAATCCATTTAGTGAAGCTGGATATGGCAATACCATAAAAGTATCTAGTATTGGAGCGGCTGTTAGAATGTATAAAGATTGGTTGTTAACAGGAGCAGTAGCAGAATCTGAAATTGTAAAAGGAAGTATTAAAGATTTAGATAAATTTGATAATCAAAGAACTTGGATACTTGATCAGATTAATCAAGGTAAACTTGATGGGGCTACTTTATTATATGCAGGTAAGTCTGAAGCAAGAGGGCAAGGTATGCATCCTACAGCTTTAGCTGAAGTAGTAGAACAATTAAGAGTTAAATCTACTACTGCCAAACCACGAGTAACTCAAGATAATAATAGTTATTACAGAGGACAATTAAAACCATTCAAACTTGACAGTAAAGGTAATTTGATATTAGAACCACAGATTGCAAATTGGCAAGCAGAAATATCTTATGATAAATATAAGGGAATGGGTATATCAATGTCACCAGATTTATCTGTAGCTAATCGTCAAGCTAGTATGTTTTATCAAGGAGAGTTAGAGAGACGTATAACTGATGGTTTTCTTGATGAAGCTGATGCTGAAGCTTTTATAGAACGTGTTACAGAAGAAGGGTATTATGTAGTTCAAGTAGATAAAAAGTATATTCAAGATAACTTCAAAGACATATTTGATAATGGAGATTATGAGCAAAGAATAGGTGCTAGTAAACCAATTATAATTCCAAAAGGTAAATTTGTAATTGAAAATTTTACTCCTGATTTAGAGGAAGAAACTAATTTAAATGAAGAACCTGAATATGATTCAATACCAGGAACAACAACCTTCTCTAAAAATGCAGTGTATGAAGCACTTGGATACAGAACTATACCTAATGAAATAACTAAGCTTGATAACTTTGAAAATACTATAATTGAGTATGTACATGAAATTGGTACACATAAAGATGGTAGAAAAATTGGTGCTAGAAATATCAATAAAGGTGAAAAGATTCAGGTTGTGCTTTCACAAATGACAAAGAAATACAAAGAAAAAGCTTGGACAAATCCTGTTAATTCTGAACCTTTGCCAGAAGATGCATTCAAATCATTTCAAGAATTTATGATGTTTATGTATCTTCACGAAAAAGCTCATGAGTATATTCTTAAAGAAAAAGGAGAAACAGTATCTTCATATGAAACTAGAGTAAACAATGAAGCATTGAGCAGATTATACAAAGAGTTCAGAAGAACAGATGAAGAAATCAGAAAAGCTAAAACATTGTATTCCATGTATTTAAGTTCTGAAACTGGTCCTGTATCTGTAGAGAGATTTAAAGATTGGGTGGATAACCTTAAAAGAATATCTGATAAAGATATTGATGATATAATTAATGATAATACTTGTGGATAATGTCAACTTGTGCAATAACTAAAAATAAATCAGGAGATGTAGATAAAGTCTACGCCCCTAATGGAAAAGAATCTATTTTGTATAATGAGCTACTTAAGTTAAGTGGTAACGACAGAGAGATGTCTTTGCGTTTGTGGGCAGTTGTTTATACAACTAAATTTAAGATACTCAATGGGGATTGGGAAAACAGTAGATCTAACTTAAAATTAGATGACAATGGTGAACCATTAGTTGAATATGTTGTGGCAATGAAGCCAGAGTTAATGAAACGCTTGGAGAATAAGGAGACTAATGAATACTATGGTTTTTTAGAAAATGGAAAAAAATATGCTCCTGTTACTGTAGTACAAGACTTCATTAATAGGATTCATAAGAAGTTTCCAGACTTTAGTTTAAAAATAAAGATGCATCCAGTAGATCGCAAATTAGCTACTTATGAAGTATTGAACACTATTAAGTATATACCAAGTGATTCTGAACAAACTGCAGAGCAAGCTCTTGATTCTAAAATAAAAGTAAATGAGGTGATGGACTACCTTATACCTAAGTTTCCAAAGCTTACTTATGAATGGATTAAAAAATCTGATTTAAAACAGGAAGAGCACAAGAGAGATATTAATTCAATTAATGCATTTGTAAGAAATAATAAAATCTATTTAGTAGAAGGTAAAGTGACAATGCACACTGCAATAGAAGAAGTGGTGCATGTCTTTGTGGAAATGGTTAGACAAGATAGACCTGAGTTATTTAAAGGTTTATTTGAGAGTGCATTTAATGATCCTAAATATATAGCTTTTGCTTCTGAAGTAGAAAGAGTATATGGAAAAATAAAAGAATCAAGTCCTGAACGACAAGTTGAAATAAAAAGTGAATACTTATCTAAAGTATTTTCTAGAGCATTAAGAGAAGATATAAAACTTAATTCTAAAGGTAGACCTGATTCAGCCTTTGGAAAGTTACTTCAAAGATTTTTAGACTGGTTGGGTGCAATGTTTGAAATGGGTGCAATTAAACCTAGTCAAACTATACAAGAGATTGCACAATTCATCAATACACAAAACATTATAATTCCACTACCTGGTAGTGAATACATCTATTATAGTATTGATGATTCAGGAATTCCAGCTGACAGTAATCTAGATCCTGAAGACCAAGATGAGATTGAAAAAATCATAAGTGAAAAAAGTAAGGATAAGAAAACAACTAGAGAGCTTAACATAGAAAGGATAAAAGACAATATAAACAAACTCAAAGCAATTAAAAAATCTTTATCACAAAGACAGTTATTAGAAGTTGGTCCTGTGATTGATACTTTCTTACAGAATTCTGAAGAAGCAATAGTAATGTTAGAGAATGGTGAGGACTTTATCAGTACTACTAAGTACAAAGGTTCTTATGATTCAGAAACAGTAGAAAGTCCTTTAACTAAAATAACAATTAACTTTGGAGAGTTTGAGCACTTTTTAATGGATGAACTTGTATTAGAAAGTTTGTTAACTAAAGAATCTCCATCTATTATTTTTGGAAGAGAAGGGTTCTTTGAAGACTTCTTAAAAAGACATGAGAAGTATTTGTTGTTTACATCTTATGATAAACAAATGCTTAAAAACATTGGTATAAGAGTATCTGCATTACTTGATGAGTTATCATCAGAAGGTAAAGTACTATTGCCTGAAATTACTATGTGTGTAAAAGATGTAGATGGTAAGTTGATAATTGGTAGAGCAGACGTTATTGCAGTTGACCAAAGAGGATACTCAGAAGTAATTGATTTAAAAACAAAGTCTGCACCTGGTGTTCCAACATCTTTCTTCCCTAGAAGTTTATTTACAATGCCATATACTTTTACAGGTAACTATAAAGATGGTATTGCTCCTGAGTTTGAAGAGTTTAGAACAAAAAGTAAATTGAATGAGTATCACCTTCAAATAGCAATCTATTCTGAAATGATGAAGAAGATGGGCTTGAAGGTAAATGAAAATGGTCATCAGATTTTTGCTATTACTTATAATACACAGTATGAAGGAAATGCAGCAACATCTACTAGATTTGATCTTGTAGGGTTTCATGTAAGAAAGTTCAACTATGGTGATATGCAATCTGATGAAGCAAAGTATGATAACATCAACAGAGCTGCTGAAAACAGATTTAATCCTAAGCCATTTGAAGTTCAAGAAGAAAAAATATCAGAGGCTAAAAAAAATGCATTCTCATCACTTTCTGATGAAGCAAAAAATAAAATAATTGCAAACTTAACAAAGCTTGCAAATGATCAGATTGCAAACATTGATAAAGAAAGAACTAAAACTGAGCAGAATGAAAACTTATCAGTGGAAGAAAAAAATGCAGCTATCACAAGACTAACCAAAAGAATGTCTTCAATTGTAAGTATCAGAGAGAAGCTTACAGATTTTGTTGGTGAAGATGAAGAAGCTATTGCTTTTAGTAAAGCAATGACTATCAAGTTAGCGTTGGATGTATTCTATGATGAAATTAGTAATGCATCTAAGAGAATGAATCAACTTGATATTCCTTCTACTTATGAATTAGACAACTTAAGACATGCTAATGTATTAAAGGAAGTACAAAATATTGTACAATCACTTCAGAGTATGAATAATTATCTTGAATTATTCAAGTCAACTATTCAAGAAATGGATGTTCCTAAAGAAGTGAAAGATGAAATATCTAATTACTTAAATCCACTACTTAGAGAAATTGAACATATCAATTCTGATTATACTAAGATTGGTAAGAAGATAATGAAGACCATTATACTTGAGACCATTGGTTCAAAAAAGCATAATGGAGTTACAAGATTTGAAGCAGTGTTTGGTGAGATGAGAAAGGTGTTACAACCTAAGTTAAACTGGATTAATAAAACAATTGAAAAGATTGAATCTGGTGAGCAAGCTGCTGATACAATTACTTTTAAGATAGGAAGAGTTATTAATAATTTCTTTAGTGCAAATAAAAGTAATGCAGATAGACTTCAGATGCTCAAAGAAGAGAAGGTGAAGATAGAAAAGTTAATGAAGGTCAATACTCTTGATGAACAAACATTAGATGAGTATTTAGATGGATTAACTGCTGGTTCTGATTCTCCTTTTTATTTAGGTTCAACTATTGGAGGTAATCCTTCTATTATCTCAATGGATTCTATAATAGGTAGTAATCAAAACTCTGAATTAAGTATTAATGCAATGTTTCAATTCATGCGTAATACTATAGAAAGAGGTAAGGCTGAAGCAAGAGACTGGGCTTATTCTACAGATGTAGATAAAGTAATGAATGACTTTGTTAATGCAGCAGGTGGTTCTGATGCAGCTAATAAAATGATATCAGAAGAAGTTACAAGAAATAAAAGCTTTGATGAGAATGGAAATCCAACTGAACAAAAAGTATATAGACAATATCTAGATCCTATTCATGCAGAGTTCTACAATACTTATGATGCTTTTAAATTTAGATTAAAGAAATTCAGCAAAGAAATAAATGATTTAAATACTCAGATTAATCAAGAAGCTGATTCTGCTGTTAGACAATTATTAGTTAATCAAAGAAAAGAATTAAATGAAAAAGCTGAAGTACTTCACACTGCTTTTACAGAATGGTTAATTGAAAATACTGAGACTAGAGTTAAGCCTGAGATCATGAGATTGATGCACGCAAGTGGTTCATATAATGAAAGAATCACTGCTTTGTTTCAGAAAATGAATAACATTGTCCAAGCTGCAAAAGGTGAGGAGATGCTTAATGAAACTGATCAAGAACAGATTGATGAAATAGAAGCAGAAATATCAAGAATAAGACAGGAGATTAGAGAGAATGATCCTGATATGATTGATACATTAAATGAGTTGTTTAATAATTTTGAGTTTAGTCTGAACTATAACCTTCACACCATCAAGCGTGAGGAAATCATTAAGCAAAATGATCCTGTTAAACTAGAAAACTGGGATAGAAACAATAGTGACTGGGCTCCTAAAGAAGAGTGGTGGAAAGCAAGACAAGATATATTTGATAGAATATCAGAAATTGTAGGAAATGATCCTGTAATGAAAGAACTAAGTACTAGACTTAGAACTATCAAAAAGAAGAATGAAGTAAGAGGTAAGTTCAACTTTAAGTACATGACTGATGAAGACATTGAACAATATAACAATGTTATGTTGGAAATGGAAAAAAGAAAAGAGGTGCTTAAAAATAATTCTAACTTAGATGAAGACACTAGAGATGAATTAAATGGTTTATATAATCAGTTAGCTAACATAAGTAAGAAAGAAGTTAGTCAGAAGTACAGAAAAGAATTTGAAAGATTAAAGAATAAAGTATTTACTGCATATGCTCTTCTAAAAGAAGCAGAGCGTGCTTTAAATAATTCACCATCTCCTACTAAACAAATGAGAGATGATGTGACTATGAAAAGAGCAGACTATAATAAAGCTGAAGATATATTTGCTACATTCTTTAATAGAAATAACAATACTAAGTATGAACTTGGGAAAGATATTATTGGTAAGAAATTACAAATAAAAGAATCACCTAAACCATACTTATATGAAGTGTTGCCTGTTAGTCAAAAGCACATGGAGCTTGTGCCTAACAAGAAGTATAGAATCAGAAGATTAAAATCTGAAGCATATAATCCTAACTATCAAGAATCATTTGTTAAGCAGAGACAAGGTCCTGGGTTCTATCCAATGCCTAAAGGTGTTAGATTTAATGATGCTACAAATACATTTGATGTTGATCCTAGATCTAAGTGGGCCAACCCTGAATTTGTAAAGATGCAAAGCAATGATACAGCACATAACTTTTATAAGTTATGGGTTGTGGAAAACTTCTTGAAGAAACAAGAAAGTGCTAGTGGCCAACCATTAGGATTTAGCTTTCCATTCCAACAACAAAGATTGTTGGATAATGTCTTAAGTAAAGGTGTAGAAGGATTTAGCAGAGAGATCAAGGAGAAAGTACAAGACATGGCCTACAACAATAGTGCGTTTGAAAAAGCCAGTAATGAATCTGGTATGACTGGTCAAGAAAAAGTAAGGTTCCCTGAAAATGCTGAGATGACAGCAGACTTGACAACAACTAATGGTATCTCTGCTATTGTAAATTGGAACTATGGTTACTATGCAAACAGAGCATTGGCTATTGCAGGAACTGAAATTAATGCAGTAATGACTTATCTAGATTCAATTAAAAAGAATCTTGAGAGACAAGAACATCCTGACAAAAAACAAAGACTTAATCAGATAGATACTATTATCAAGCAAGTTGAGTTTGAAAGAAACAAGTTTGTATATGGTCAGCTACATGAGAAAGGTGACAACATGTATGGAATCTTCAATAGAAAAACAATGAGGATGATGATGCAGTTGGGTAGTTTTGGAAGGATGGCATTTGATATACCTATGCAGTTTGGTAACTTACTTTCAGGTAATGTTCAAGCATTCTTATCTACTGCTAAAACTAGACATGCTGATACAGATGATTACTTTACAGCTAAGAAATTAGTGTATGGTAAATGGCTTATGAAAATGTTAGCAGACTGGGGTAAGATATCTGATGTATCATTAGAGACAATGATATTTAGACATATGAACCCTGGTGGTAAAGATGTATCTAAAGAATTAGATGCAGCCTCTACTAGCAAAATGAGAAAGATTCTTAATAGAACAACTGATGTTCAAGAGATATCCATGTTACTACAAGACAAAGGTGAAACTGAAATTAGTTTGACTACTATGTTAATGATTATGGTTGCTAAAAAGTTTGAGGTTTTTGAAACTGATTCTCAAGGCAATATAGTTATTGAGAATGGTGTTAAGAAAATTAAGAAAGATGCTGAAGGTAATACAGTGTATGTAAATGGTGTTGAAGCATTTGCAAAAACAGGAGGTAGATTATTACTTAGAGAAGATGTAAATATCAGTTGGAAAGACATAGAACATCTAAAAGGTATTATACAAAATGAATCATATAGATTCCAAGGTAACTATTCCAACTATACTAAATCTAGATTTGGGGGAACACTGTTGGGTTCTTTATATGAGTTCTATCGTAAGTATCTAATTCCAGCAGTATCTACTAGATTTTCAATTGGTGGATATGAAGGCGTTGGTAGTGCATATTCATGGGATTCAGAAGAAGCATACATGGGATGGTATGTAGCTATGGGTAAAATGTTTAAGTACTATGGTCTTGGCCAAGCAAGTAAGGCAATACTATATGATACATTATTGCCAGGGTTTGCTAAAAAATCACTTAAGTTATCAGATGAAATGATGACAGAAGACGCTGAGTATTACAGAAGTAGATCAGCTATGGCAGGTAGAGAATTACTAATGGCCCTTGCTTTCTGGCAACTATATAATGTACTGAGAGCTATGCTTTATGAAAGCGATGAGGATGATTTAAGTTACGCAGAATTAATGCTAATGAGATCATTAGTAAAAGTATCAAATGAAACCAGATCTATGGTACCAATGTTTGTTATTGGAAAACCTGGTGATTATATTGATAACTTTGGTCAGTTTACAAGTGCATTGAAAGAAGGAAAAACAGCTTGGAACTTAGGAGAACATGCATTTTGGTATGCAGATTATCAAGTAACAGGTACTGATTTTGCTTATGAAAGAGGGTTTTATTTAAGAGATACCCCTAGATTTGAGTCAGGAGATGCTAAAGTAATGAAAGATTTTAGTGATCTTTTTGGTTTATCAAACATGAAAGATGTATTCAGTCCATATGAAGCAGCAAAAACTTCTTTGCAAAAGAAATAAAAAATGATTATATTATAGTATGGCTAAAATTAAATCAAGCAGTAGTGTAGTTAAAAGATTCATTAAGAAGGCTAAAGTCAAGAGACCTGGGGTTCATTCTAAGAAAAAAACCAGCTCTTTAAAGACTAGCAAGAATTACAAGAAACTTTATAGTAGACAAGGCAAATGACACCCACTGATAAACAGACTTTATGGAATGCTATCTCTAAGCTCAATAACAAACCTTACATAGGTAGTGGTTATGGTGCTTATAATGATGTAAAGAACCCAGCTCTTAGAGGTGGACTTTACAATTGGAAGTATAGGGATATGAGAGAGTTGTTCAATGAACTTGTAAAGTATTGTGAATTAGGTCAGTATGAAGCAACATGGAGAGTATTACAAAAATATAAAACTAAAATCTACCCTGCATATTTAAGAAAGATTTATCAAGCTTTAGACTGTACAGTTATTCCTACTGTTCCAAGATTAACTACTTCTATTTTTCCTAATGCAAATATTATTGGTGGTACAATAGGTGGTGGAAGAGTTACTTATGATGGAGCAAGTGCTGTGACAGCTAGAGGTGTTTGTTATAGTACAAGTCCTAATCCAACAATTGCAGATTCTTTTACAGTGGATGGAGCAGGGGTAGGTACATTTGCAAGTACTATTAGTTTATTACCATTAGATAGTATTTTTTACATTAGAGCATATGCTACTAATAGTACAGGTACAGGATATGGTAATGAAAGAGTAATTACTACTCCACCTTCATTTGTGGATGTAGGTACTCAGAATTGGTCAACTACAAATCTTAGAGTATCTACTTATAGAAATGGTGATACTATTCCTTTTGCTGCAAATACATCAGAGTGGTTAATTTATAATAGTACAAAGACAGGAGCATGGAGATATTACAATGATGATCCTAGTACAGAATTAATATATGGTAAGTATTATAATTCATTTGCTTTATTAGATCCTAGACTCATAGCTCCAACTGGTTACCATATACCTACTCTTGAAGAGTGGCCTCTGTTAAATAGTTACTTGCTAAGTCAAAGTAATGTATTCTCTGGCTTAAAAAATATTTCATTAAATGTTTGGACTCCTCCTAATGGAAATGCTACTAATGCATATTTATTTGAAGCAATGCCTGGAGGAGCAATAATGTTTGATAGTAGTGGTTATAATATAAATGGTTGGGGTTATTATTGGATGTATACACAGGGTGCAAACTCTCCATTAGGTGCACCAAAGTATGCATATTTTGGATTTAATGGAGATTCTTCTCCTGATGGTGGATATTCATTTCCTGGTCAAGGTATGTGTATTAGAATAATTGATAATGATAGTTTAGTAAGAGGTCAGCCATTTGGTGGAGGTATGTTTTTAAAAATTGATGGTACAGGTCAATATGCTATTACAGGCTGGACTACACCTAATGTTGAAATTAATTTAGCAGTCCTTGGTGTTTATACTGACTGGGGATGCAATGGAATAGTTACAGGTGCAGTTGATCCTCAAGATGGATATGCTAATACACAAACAATGGCTGTCAATGCTTGTAATCTAGTAAGTGTAAATCTTGCTGATGGACTTATCAGTTACAATGAATATAAAGATTGGTATATACCTGCTTCTGATGAAATAATGCAAATTTTACAAGAAGTTCCAGAATATGAAGCACTCTTAGATCCATTTAAAGAGTATTGGACTAGCACTGAAATAACTGATCAATTAGCATTTACAATAATTAATCGTACAAATACTCCAGGTGCAGCTAACTGGGAATTATCTCCTACACTTAAGGTTAGAGTTCATCCATTCTTAGGAATAAGAAAACAATTAATATAAAACTATGGCAAAAGCAGGACTTTACGCAAACATCCATGCAAAAAGAGCTAGAATAGCTGCAGGTAGTGGAGAAAAAATGAGAAAGGTTGGGGCTAAAGGAGCACCAACATCTAAACAATTTAAACAAGCATCTAAAACTGCAAAAAAGAAATAAAACTATGGCACAACCTCCTACAATTTACAAAACTGGTCCATTGAGATCTTATGCACAAAAAAGTTCTGAGAGAAATTTAGAACTTGTACCTGGTAGTTTAGTATCATCATACAAAAAACCTGCTACAGGTAATTGGTTTCATGTAATAGCAGAAACAAATGCATATGTAGCTAATCCTTCAGATTATGATGCTACTATACAAGCTACTTATCCAAATGCAGTTTCAGCTCAAATATTTGGACAATATGCTAAAGAGTTTATTCAATCTAAAGGATATACTCCTGACAATATTGTATTGTCAAATTCAATTTGTTCTGATGATGTTGATGGTCCTATTTACTCAGACATCTCAAACATTGGTCAAACACCTGCATCTCAAAATCAATTCTTAGGTGCATTTATGTCAGGTGGTTTAGCAGGATATCCTCACACAGGTATATTAGGTATACAAGCTTGGGGGTCACATGTTACAACAACCACACAAGGTGGATTGTTTATGATCAACATGCCTCATATAGGAATATCAAGAGTTGGTGAAGTAGGTAGAATATGGAGAAGAGGTAAGACTCAAGCTCAATCTTTAACAGATAATACTTGTGGTGCAGTAGCTACTGCTGTTGCTTGGGTTGCTGCTAATGGTAGTGCACCAGTTGCTACAAATTTTCCAAATGATTATCAAAATTATACTTTATGCAGTATATTATTTCCATTTAAAGCAGCTCTTGCAGCTTTGACAACATATGGAGATAAAATAGTATTTGCTACAGAAAAAATTAGATTAGCTTCAGATACTTTTTTAACAGGAGTATCTGGAATAACAGGTGCTAATGTTGGTGCTGGCATTGATACATTCTATTGTACTGGTACATTTATAAATAGTGATGATGGATTTAATGCTTATGTTGAAGTAACAGCATTTAAAAAGTATAATAGTGTTGGAGGATGGGTAGATTTAACAACTGAATTTTTAGCAGGATTATAATATGGCAAAATCCCCAGCTTGGCAAAGAGCAGAAGGTAAATCTAAATCAGGTGGACTTAATGCTAAAGGTAGAGCATCATACAATAGAGCTAACCCTGGAAAACCAGGATTAAAAGCTCCACAACCTGAGGGTGGTCCTAGAAAGAAATCCTTTTGTAGCCGAATGAAAGGTATGAAGGCCAAACTTACTTCAGCAAAAACAGCAAGAGACCCTAACTCAAGGATAAACAAGTCTTTGAGAAAGTGGAAATGTTAAAATTATTTATATATTAGCACTATGAAAAAATTATTGATTATTGCATTATTGTTTGCAGCTTGTGAAAATGATGCACCCCAAGTAGAGAAAGCAGCACCTCCTTGTGTGCCTGCTAACATCTCTTATCAGAAAGACATTAAACCTATTATCAAAACTAGTTGTGCAATCAACTCAGGTTGTCATGGTGCAGGTTCCCCTAATGGGAACTTCCTTAACTATGATCAATTAAATGCTACTTGCATTGATGGTTCATTTAACAAAAGAGTGCTTGTCCAAAAAACAATGCCACCTGTAGGGTTAGATAGTTTAGGTGTAGACACATTAGGTCTAGACAGCTGTGACTTTCTTACACTAAGAAGATGGTATAATAATGGACATTATAATTAATTTTTATTATATTATATTATGGCTAAGGATAAAAAGTGGATACAGAAAGCTACTGCCTCTATAAAGAAGAGAGGTACAGCAGGTAAGTGCACACCTATTACTAAACCAGGATGTACTGGCAGAGCAAAAGCTCTAGCTAAGACTTTTAAAAAAATGGCTAAAAACAAATAAGAATATGTCAGAAAACAAAGGAAAGGCAAAGGTTAAATCTAAATCTAAGTCTAAATCAACAATGAAATCTGCAGGTAAGAATAAAGCTGCAGTTATGAACTCAAGAAATCCTAAGAAGCCAATGGCTATCTCAGGAGACACTATGTCTAACTATGCTATGTATAAGAAAGGTGGCAAGGTAAAGAAGTCTTTACCTAAAGCTGGTAATGGAATTATTGTTGGTAATCAAACAGCACCTAAAGATAATACAAGTACTAGAAAAGTTACAATGGATCCTGTTAGTGAAACAAATACTGCTGCATATATGTCTGGTAGAATGGATGCAGGAGATAAATCAATTAAAGAACCTTCAAGTGGATTTGGATACGCAGGTATTACTCAAAATCCTTTTTATGAAAAAGGATATCAATCTTATGCAAATCGTTCAAGAAAAAAAGGTGGTGCTACATATAAGAAAGGTGGTGTAACTAAAGCTAAGAAGTTTGCTGCATTAGCTCCTCCTTATAACAAAGCAACAGCTGCAGATAGAATTGCAGGTGCAAAGAAAAACTCTAAAAAAAAATAACTTAAAAACTAAAAATTATGGCAACTACAATGACAAAAGGCACTATAGGTGCTAGAACTGCTGGCCCTTCAAAGCAATATTTAAAAAGAGGCGGTAAGGTAAAAAAATCTTTACCTAAAGCTCAAGAGGGTATAACTGTAAAAACTAAATCACAAAGACTTGCTGATAAAGCATTTGATCTTTATGAAAAAGCAGAAAACAGTGATAAATCTGCTAAGAGAAAAGAAAGAATGATAGAAAGAGGAGAAAGAATATATCAAAGAGGTGTTAATGCAAGACGTAAAGAAAGAGCTGAAGGAATATATAAAAAAGGTGGAATGACAAAATCTAAAAAGAAATAATTATGGGAACATTAGGTAAAATGTCAAATCCAAATGCTACAGTATCAGCTCAGAAAGTAGCTGGTAGCAATGGTGTAGGTCCAACTAAAAGTAAGAAATTAGCTTCTGCTGAAAAGAAAGCAGGAAGCAAAGGTGTTGGTCATACTAAAAGTCATAAACTTTCTGGAGCTACTCCATCTAAAATGAAGATGGGTGGCATGAAGAAAGGTGGAATGAAAAGAGGTTGCTAATATAATTAGCACTTATTAAAGCATCTGTCCCGTAAGATAGATGCAATAATACTTTTACTATGGAATACAAACACACATGTGATTTAAAAATCTACAATGGTAGAGTGAAAGTCTATGTTGATGGGTATGTGATGTTTACCTTCAATCAGATAGATTTTAAAGGTTACTACTCTTACAAAGATGATACAGACCTATATGGTATAGATGTATATCTTATGAATGAGAAGGGTGGTGCAACAACTATGGAGATATATTTTAAAACCAAGGAGCACTGGTTAAGTATACTAGCACTCCTTGATAAACATCTATAGTTATTTTTCTGTATAGTGGGTGTACCAACATTCTAACTTATCATCTGTTGCACAGCTGATCCAATTAGGACTTTGTATAGATACATCTAGTGGCCCTGTGTATACAGGTACTTCCACTTCTTCTATATCTTCAAATAAGTCAGTAACATCCACTTTAATTCCATCATCTGATATATCAGCTTTTAGAACAATAATTACAGATTTCTTCATAGTTTTTATATTACATCATTGAATCCACTGTATCTTTCTAATCCAGTGACATCTTCATCTTCATCTAGATTCTCACACCATGTAGCTAAATCACACATGGTTGATTTATTTTTGTCATCTTTTTTGATAAAGTAAGATGAATTTTTACAATATGTCAAGTCTCTGCCAAAAGATTCAATGTATTTTTCAGTGGCTCTAAATATCATATCCCATGTAATAGCAGGAAATGTTTTAAAGAACCACACAAATCTAGGTGATAAATCTGTTGAACTTGTTCTAAATGCTCTACCATGCTGAATACCAGCAGGGAACAACTCTCTGTATTTTCTAACATTACTTTTAAATTCTTCACCTAATTCATCATGTAAATCCTTAACATTTTTGTTAAATATTTTACTAGCTTCTACTAATATAATCTTAGCTTCATTGGTAAGTTTGCCTGTCTCTTTATCTAAATAACCATAATGCTTAAGTCTGGTTATCTCTGCAGCCTGCCCTGGTAAATCAGAGTAATCTAATCTTTCATTAGAGCTGTATAGTATGTAATACCCGTTGGGTGTCAGGTTGTGCTTCTTGAGTAATAGGAATAAGTCTTTCATCTCTCAATATTTTTAATAAGTTTTCATAATTTGTTCTGTATCTTCTATTAGTCTCATATCTACCTTTATGATTTCTCAAATAGTATAGTATGGTGCAATGACTCTTACAAGAAAACAAGGTTGCAATATCCTGTAAAGTTATAGTAAATTGTGTTTTGAGCACATAAGCTGTTACACATAATACATCTCCCACTTTACAGTTTACTTTTTTATTCTTTGTCTTGTACTCTGGTATAACATTACTACCATGGAGCACTAAATTAACTCTTTGCATGATACCTTCTACTATTCTCACTCTTTCTTCTGGAGGGTAGAAATTAATGTGTTGTCTTAGAACTCTTTTATCATGAGGTTGCTCATATAACTGACTGTATATTAAGCAAAACCATTCCCTGAAGCTCTCTTTGTTCTGGGTTGCCCACTCAGGCACTAATAATTGTCCCATAAATTTGTTTTTTTGATGGTTTTTTAGTAAATTCTTATTGTATTGTATGTTTAATATTGTATTATATGCCTAATTTAGATCCTATATCCAAAGTTAAGGAGTATCTAACACCTAGTTTAGTTACCATTGTTGGTGTAATGTTGTGGTCACAGCTTACAGAATTAAAAGCAGATGTCAAACAATTGCTGATTAATCAAAGTGCCAATCAAGTTAAGATTGCCAACTTGGAACAAGATGTTAAAGAATTAAAATCTAATTATTTAAACTATGAGCTCGCCTCAGTCAGAGAAGAAGCAAAACCAAACAGAGTTGCTAAAAAAGAAGATGGGCCTGAAGTCCCTAGTGGAAAGTAAGCCCATAACAAATATATGGAAAAGTTTAATTACAACTTCTTTGGGTGTGGTAATTATTTTAGGAACTTTGTTCTCATCTATTGTGATGAACAACAGTTGGTCTGATTCAGTGTGGGGGATAGCAGTAGGTTTAGGTTTGTTATTTGCACCAGATGAAATACTTAAGAAATTAAAAAACTTTATAAGATGAAATATTTTGGTATCATAGTAGTTTTAATATTAATCATTTACTCTTGTAATCCTGTGCAGCAGATCTTCAAAGATCCTGTAAAGATGAATGAAGTTGCAAGTGAAATGATTAGAAGAGGATATTGTAGTAATGATACTACAATTATTAACAAAGTTACTGACACTGTATTTGTAAAGAATGAAAACTTTATAGATACAATACTTATTGAAAATGGTGTATGTAACTTTGATACAGTGCTCTCATCAGGCACTAGAGTTAAGTTTGAGAATGGCTTCTTGTATGTAAAAGAAAAGAAGTCTACTAAAACAAGAGTCATCACTAATACAGTGAATCATTACATTACAGATAAAGCAAAGGAAGACTTGTTAAATAAAGATATCCAATGCTATAAAGATACAGTCAATACATTAAGAGGTTCTATTATCTCTTTAAAAGAAGTGAACGACACTCTATTATCAAAACTATCTAAATTTAAGATGTACATCATAGGACTTATTGCCTTGATTATAGGTAGCTTTGTATGGAGAATAATTAGAAAACTAAGTAATCCAATCATCTAACTATGGCAGCTACAAAAATAATTGTTACAAATCTTGCAAGCTTTGTTAATGCTTTAAATACAGCATCTAATCAAGATACAACTTGCATATCAATAGAACTACCTGGACCTAATGTATTAAACTTATCAAATACTATTACATTGCCAAATGTTCTTGGTAACACAAGAAATCAAATTATTATTGAAGGGAATGGTGTAAAAATTAAAGCAGGAAACATATGGCCTGGCCCAAGTATTCCTTTAATGAATAGAGCATCTTCTGTTACTAACACATCTTATATTATAAGAGATATTAATTTTGAAGGATCTAATAATTGCAATGGTTTAGAACTTAATAATTGTATTGATTCAGTTATTGAGAATTGTAGATTCTTTAGTGTAAACACAGGATTATCACTAAATCAATGTAACAATTTTACAATTAAGAATTGTCAGACAGAAAGTAATAATACTTATGGTTATTACATTACAAATTCAAATGTTGGTTCAATTAATAATTGTAAGTTCACAGCTCCAAGTACTTCAGGAATTTCTACTGGATATTATATTTTCAGATCTAATGCAGTATCAATGTATGATTGCAGTAGTTTAGGGGTGGCAAACAAACACATTCAATTTAATTCAAATGGTGATATATTAGTTAATAGTTTTTCTATAAAAAATATTAACTTAGATAATTGGACAAACATGGGCATAGACTTAGCATTAAGCACAGGATATGCTAAAATTGATGGATTAAATACTAGATTATCAGGTACAACTTCAGATAAAGCATTAATCAATGCATCTTCATTTACTATTCCTTCTACTCCATTTCCACATTTGTATGTAGAAAATGTACCTTATTTAGATAATGCTGTTAAATTCCAAACATTAGGTGGAGTTCTTCCAAGTTGTCCTACACTTCCTCAAGGAAATGTTGTAGTATGGTCATTCAAAGAAGTATATACTAATGGTACAGACTTATTCTCACCTTCTCGTTGGATTGGACCTATAGGACTTGCTGGATTAATTCCTTACTACAGATATTCAGAAGTATTTGATGAATCAAAAACAATTGTAACAAACTACATGAAAGTAAACACTAATATAATATCATAAACTATGGCATTTTACAAACATTTCTGGGACTTAGCTTCCAGTACAACTTACGTTACACATACAGTAGGAACATTTGATGCTAACTGCACTTCAGGGTCAGGTACATTCAGATGGGTTCCATTTGTATCAAACACTTCTATTACCAACATTCCTGGTATTAGAATTAAACCTACAGCACAAGCTACAGGATATTGGGAAAGAGTATATGATGGACCAGTTAGTGTAGGTTGGTTTGGTTGTCAAAACACAACAACCACTCCTAGTACATTTGCAGGATTAGGTGTATCTCAAGCTACATTAGATGCTAGATATGGTGCAGGCTTTGCAAATACTGGTGACTATTATGATACAACAGCCATTAGATATGCATTATCTATGATGTCTACTACTCCAGGTCATCAAAGTTTAATCTTTGAAGCTAAGACTTATTGGATTAGTAAGGCATGTGAATTACCTGTAAGATTTGCTTCTGGTGGTAATCCTCGTGGCATGTTTATTATTGATGGTAATGGAGCTAATATTAGAAAGGCTGGTACTGATCAATTTAACTTCTTCCAAAGAATTCCTGCTAACAATACAGATGCTGTTAATTTATACATTGACAATGCATTTACATTTAAGAACTTCAAAGCTGATGGTTCTGGTGGTGTATGGCAAGGAACAGGATTTGCATTCTTATATTTAGGTGCTACTTATGGTAGTAAGATTGAAAACTTATTCCTACAAAACTTTGATTTAGGTGTAAGATTAGAATTCTGTATGAATTCTCACACAGATAATATCTTTACTAATAATATTAAGTCTTACTCTGTGTTAGCACAACCTGGTTCTTGGACTGGTGGTAACTGGGCAACTGCTGCAAGTAATGGATCAGAAATTTCTCATGTTAGAGTATTTGATACATTAAATCAAACTGCAGGTATTGCTGTTAAAGGTGCAGATACTTGTTTCATCAGAAATTCTATCATTGAAGGTACAGGATCACCAGTGTATGGTATCTTATATGATTCATTAAATGGAACCGTTCAACCTAATGTAAGAATTCAAGATCATCATATTGAAACTGCATGTAGTAGAGCTGCTATTTACTTAAGACCTAAGTCTGCAGGTAGACATATTGTAGAAAATATCTATGCTCAAATGGCTCAAAACCTAGTTGGTTGTGAATACTACAATGGATATCCTGATTTATACATTGCTAATATTCCTGTACACATTAATGGATTAACATTCTTAAATGTTGGTACAGGTACTTGGGATTTCTACAATGTTAGACTTGGTAATACTGTTGCTACAGCTGCTGATGTTGTTGATCCAGCTAATGCTTTATGGGATACTACAACTGTTACACCATCTGGCACAGGAACTATTCCTAATGTAGCAAAAGTAAGAGTAGTACGCAATATATTACTTGCATAAAAAACTTCCTTGTTGTTGTTTTAATTGTTTGTTTGAAAGAGAAAACCCAGGATTAATTTCCTGGGTTTCTTTTTTTCAGTGCAATCTTAAGATGTATTAGATAACCTATGAGATCAGTGACACTATCCTCAGTCTTATCTGTGATGCCTGTATTCTGTATTCTCCTTAGTTTATCATTAATCCTAGCTTGAATACCTACTACAGGGTCTATATCAAATAAGGGACCTGCTTGGTGTACAGCATCCCCATAGGCTGCATTTTTAGATAACAAGAGATTCTTAATCTCCTCACATTCTAGTATTATTCTTTCAGTACTATCAAGATCCTTGTAGGTCTTAGTACTTTTTGCCATGTAGTCGTGCTCTCGTTGCATTGTATCTCATTTTCATTTTAATATGCCAATCAATATCAATATTATAACCCCCACATAGATCGAGAACTCTAATAAGTACATCAGCCATCTCATCATGGAAGCTATCTTTGACCATAATAGAAAATGTTTCAGGAAATTCTTCATCACTCATTTTTTCTAGTGAGAGCTTTTGACCCTCTGTGAATTCTTTGATATGGCCTGAGGCTCTATGTACTTCTAGAGCCTCTGCCAATTCAGTTACCACTAACATGAGTGATTCACCCATGTTTCTTTCTTTATCCCAGAAGCCTTTGTCTTTAGCATTCTGATAAATTTTGTCTCTTAGTTCATTCATCGTATTTGTCATTACTTTCTCTATATAATTCATCAAGGTCATATCCTAAATCATTAATAGTTGATTCAGATAAGTATCCTATGAAATATTGCTTGTTGTCTTCATTGTAAAGCAATGATAATAATTCCTCAAGTGCTTCTGTATCTCCATGTTCTATATCAGTGGTAATCTGATCTAAAACAAACTGTATAATTTTTTCTTTTGCCATTAGAATAAGCTTAATTGTGCTGTTGTTTTTTCTATGTTCTTTATCTCCTCATGTATCTTCTCAAGATAATATCTTTTGTCAATACCATATTGTTCAAAAGGAAGGTCTGCAAATTTATTAAAAACTTTTTGAATCCACTTGCCAGCTTCTATCTGAATTTCTCTACCATCAGAATGTCTTTTAGATAATTTTACACCTACTTCAGATATGTAATATCTAATTAGTTTCTGTAACTTATCTTCTGTATAAACACCATCCTTAATATACTTCTGTACAAAGTGCCAGTCACCTCTGATTTTAACACCTCCACAATAGTCAAAGATGTTGTCATTAGTTTCTAGATAATCTTCTGGACTAAGTCCATGTACAAAGTAGTGATAGATTGCTTTGGTAATTACCAAGAAGCTTTTGTTCTTATGAAGTGGAAGGTCTTCCCATTCAAATACACCTTTACACTTAGGTTTCTTTGTAATGTCTTCATAGATAGAGATATAGTTATTCACATCCCTGATAATCATCTTCTTGTAATAATCTACTTCTAGATTTAGATGAGTCATTTCTTCCCATTCTATGCAGATGTCTTTGAATTCTTCCATCTTTGCTCGCGGGATCTTAAACTCTAAACCATCTGTATTCTGCATAATAGGAATTGCTTCAGGTATCTGATTCATTATTGTCTCATACAACATAGTAAGTAATAACTGACCGTTTACAGTAATTCTGAAAGTAAGTTCTGGATCATACAGGAAGCTGTGAATACTTTTACTCAAACCATAAGTTGAATTTAGAATAATCTTGAATAGATAATTCAAAGGATTCTTCTTATCATACTTCTTTCTGACTTTGTAAAACCATTCATACAGTTCACAGAATTCTTCTTTAGGTAACTGGGCTGGGCTCCATTTATTCTTGATTGCAAGATTAGGATAGTAACTAGCTACATCTGCAGTTACTATGACATTATCTTCATCAGATTCATAAATACCTGGACTAATGCAACCATGCAAACCACCTAAACCATATACAGTCTCAATACCAAAGGCTCTCATTATATGTTGAGGACCTTTTGTTTTACCTTCTGCAATCTCAACTTTCAAAGATTTAAACCATGCAAGTGTATTACAGAATTCTGGAGTTTTAAACTTTACATAAGGAAGAATTAAATCTCTAATAGTTACTTCATCTCTAATAGTTCTTAGATCTCTAAGTAATCTTTTATCTGTACCTAGTCTTTCATGCAGGAAGTGTAAAAACATCTCCTTACTGATTCTAGGCTCAGAGGCTGAATAAAGATTTAGTTTGTACTCCTTGCTCAACTGAGCTCTCAATTTGATCTGCTGAGTCATCTCTGGCCTTTTGACAATAGCTTTAGTACTAGCCACATCATTACAACAGTAACTGATTATTTGTTTGAGTGTCTCCATTCCAATAACAGACTTATCATGTGGGTGAGGCATCTCCTCCACATTGTGCCAGTCCATACTGTATTGTATCCACTTCAAACTACTTCTCTTAGCCTCATTATCCCAATGATTAAGTTTGAAGATATCTAGCTGTTTAATACATAATTTACTTTCTGGATAATCTAGATACTCACCAGTATTAGACCTTTTAATTACAGACTGTGCATAGAGATAAATATCATTTGCTATTCTCAATGCTGTCAGCTTAGATAGTCTGTCTTTATTAGCTAATATGTACTCAATCACTTGGGCATCAAATGCAAGGTTGTTGTAACCAAATAACCAACATTTCTTGTGCTTCTTGCATTGCTCAAGAAACTCAACAAGTTTGTCAAAGTCATTCTTTAATGAATGAACTACAAATATTTTTCTTGTAGAATCATCATAAGCCTCAAAAACGCCAACAAAGCAATTTGTTAGCGTTTCTAAGTCATATACCCAATATGATTTATCAGACATGATTACATCGTTGTAGTACCTTCAAACATAGTTGGATTGGCAATGCTAGATACCTTAGGGGCATCAATAAATGTACTTGCCATTTCTACACTCTCTGCACCAGCAAACCACTCAACAAATGCTTTGATATCATCAACATGTTCTACATAGTATTCGTACCATGTATCTAATGCTCTTCTTTCTTCAGCATATTGTTTACCATTTTCTCTCACTCTTTTTGCTTGCATTACATCTCCTTTGTCATCAAACTTAGGAACCATTTGAAATGTTTCCTTACATTCTTTAGAGATTACTGCCAGAATCTTTTGTTCTGGGTCATAGATTGCCTCATTATAAGGACAATCTAAGTTAATAGGGATTAATCTAAATGTTTTCCCTTGATTCCATGTTGATCTTATCAACATCATTGATTTTTGCATAAGGTTTTAATTTTAAGGTTTCTTTTTCTAGGTTTGGTAAATCACACAACTGACCTGTGTGTAAGATGTGCTCTTCTTCTACATTCAGTATTTTACTATACATAGTATAGTAGTTTTCAGGAAACAGAAAGCTTTCCATATATGCCCATTCAGGGCTGTTGTAAGCATAGAAATCTCTAATCTTCTTTTTAAGAAGCTTACCAATTCTGCTATACTTACCTTCTACTACATGGTCATAATCTTCTGCTATAACTTTTAGATCAAATGATACAATGATGACATTAGAATCTTCTGTTTCATGATAATCATTAAACATTTGATTAGCCATCAGTGTTTCTACTAAATACTTTTCCCAGTTTAAATCTTTGGAATTTCTATAAGTAACTATTAGCATTTTATCTTCAAGAGTGTACATCCCTTCCCATGTCAAGTAAACTTGCAAAGGAAGGAATGTAGCAGCTTTCTTAAGCCCTAGTATAGGGAATAGAAAACTTCTTGATTTCTGAAAGTACTTTGAGTAGAGATCTTTTAGTTGATATGTCATATAACATACTCTTTACTTGTTATGAATTTATAAGGTAAACTAAAATCTTTTTCTTTAAAATGATAATTAGCTTTATCAAGCTCATCATTTAGTTTTAAAGTCCAAGCTTCCATTGTCTCATCAGATATTTTTATTGGAGCAATCTGCATATAAGGGTCAACAACAATAAATCTAAACTCTACTGGATAATCTACGCCAAATGTAGTTTCTTTAATGTGATTTACCAACATTCTGTACAAAGAAGCTTGTGCCCAATAATTGTAATATTCAATAGACTCTTCAAACTGACCAATAGATTTACTAGTCTTCTTCAGATCATTTACTCTGATAACTTTAGCATCATGATCAATAACTAAGTTATCAATAATTCCTCTGATTCCAAAGTAATAATCATCAAATTCTAGACAGACTAAGTCTAATTCATTGTGCTGCTTTACATTTGTTGTAAGACTGTCTCTGTTAAATCCCATAAGATCCATTAGCTTACTATTAGATTTAATAGTTTCTACTGTATTCTTAGCAAAATCATACATGTCTTGGTCTACAACTGTTTTCTTTTCTGCTTGAAACTTATAGTCTAAATACTTGATATTCTTAGTAGTAGTCATCTTATCAATTCTTTGATCATCTGTCTTCAAACTTTGATATAAGTTTTGTTCTTTAAGTACATCTAAGATATGATCCATAAATGTTCCATCCATTTCTGACTTTCCATCTGCTTTCATTATCTCATAGATTTTATCAAGCACTTTTCTTGGCCCATCACTAGGCATATCTGAAGACATAAGAACAAATTCATTCTCAAATTCTTCAGGGTTTAATAATAGGCAGTGAAGTAATTTACCTTCTACCATTGGTTTGTCTACTACATCATCTCTTTGCTTGAGGATATAGTGTTGATGAAATAAAACAGGACTAAACAATAATTTATTTAGCCCTGAATATGACATCATGAAAGGTTGTGAGAAGAATTCATCTTCTAATCTTATTCTCTCTAAGTGAGGAATATCTTTTGCGCTAATCAGCTTCATCATCTTTTAAATTTAAAATCCCTTCACAGAAGGAGCTTAATACTGTGATGTACACACCTGGTTTTGTCTTATCATAACTCCAGTACTTGGCATTAATATTTAAAGGAACAGGTAAGATAATCTCTGCGTTATCATCTTCTATCCATCCAGCTTTAGTCATCTCATCTTGTATAGTCTGAGCAGGATTAATAAAATCCCATCTATGTCTACTGCCTCTTACAAAGTGCATTCCTATAATAAGAGGTAATTCTTTACCCTTTATTAGTTTTAGAAATGCTGCTTTATACTTTTCCCAATAGGGAGCAGATAACTTTCTATACTTCTGAGTTGCTTTACTAGCAATAAACATTCCTGACCTTGTCATTATTCTACCATTCTTGCTGCTTGGTACAGCTCCTGGAATAAAGAAGACATTTTTCATAATCTAATTAAATTCTTAAAGTACTCTTTAACTTTCTTGGCACCATGATCTTTAACAGAATCACTGATGTCTTTAGATAAGTCTAGTAAAAGATAAGGTATATCATATTCTTCATAATACTTATACATTCCTTTTTTACCAGCATCATCATTGTCAAAGATAACATACTTATCTTGATACTCTTCTTGAATCCAATTCTTGATTGAATCTAGTCCAGCATTCTCACTACTTGGTGCAATGTAGTCACCAACAATACCTAAGCTTTTCATGGCCATAATATCTTTTAGTGAGCTGCATATGAATAATCTAAAATTACCTTCTAGTTGTTCCCAACCTTGAACATAATTACAGAAATTCATAAACTTTTTGTCTTTGTTTTCTGGCATATAGATTTTGTATACCTCACCATTTGCTTTGGTGTAAGCATACACTCTTCTGCCACTTCTGCTAAAGCTTTCAGTAGCTCTAGCCATAGTAAATGATTCAACAGGTTTTACATTGTAAAGATTTAGTAGTTCGCTGCCAATATTATAGGGAGCCCAATAATCTTTATCATCTGTATTCCAAGATCTGTATTTAATATCATGTAATTTCCATTTGATTTGTTCAGTAACTATAGGTCTTACATACACATTACCTTTTATGTAGTTTCTGTAATCTTCTACTATTAGGTTGATAGCATCAAAATAAGTAATTCCTTTTAGTCTACTTACTAAATCTAGAGCAGTGCCTTGTAGGCCTGTGCTCCAACACTTATATCTATATTCATTAGAAGAATTTACATAGACATACATACTGGGAGTTCTTTCACTAGGATTAAATAAACTTTTAATCTTTACAGTTTGACCATTTAACTTTTCTTTTAGTCCTAAGTAATATTGAAATGTCCATTCAACAGGTACATCTTTTATATCAAATACTGCTTCTCTACTTGAAAACATATTTTAAATAATTAGGGGAGAACATCACTGCTCTCCCCAGATTAAAAACTAAAAACTAAATGTCTAAATCACTGTCTTTACCTTGGAAGCCTTCTACTTTCTCAGCAACTTTCTTCTTTCTGATATGAAGGTCTGCGTTAAATCTGATTAGTTTGCTAGTATCTTTACCTTCTACTGCAAGTTCATATGGTTTATTAGCCTTGTCAGCTTTTACTAGATAAAGTCTGTGTTGTGTATAGCCTTGTGCATTTTCATACTCAGCACCACCTACACAGAAATGAATTAATCTGTCTGGATTAACAAAATACTTCTTTGCTTCATCAAGATATTCTTGAATAGTATCACCAGAGATATTTTCATCAGCTAATCTTTCGCTGATGCCAATCTCTTTTGCAAAATTCCACAACCATTTAAATGCTTGCTCATCTCTTGAAGTAGTTTTGCCATCAATTTTACTTGTGTAATCATTAAATGCAAATGGACTTGCTTGTATCCAACCTACTTGACCTTTGTATGTACCAAGTTCAGGAGAGTTTTTGTCAATAAATAAACCAGTGAATGATTCATCTTCTACAGGTGTAGTTTCTAACAACAATGTTAAATTTAATGCATTAGAATCATATGGTGGTGCTTCTAATTTCATGTCAATTACCTTGGCTGTTACATTGCCAGGTTGAATAACTTTTGATACGCTTGGTGCTGATAATTTTTCAGCTGCTTCTTTACTTGAGAATGCCATGTTAATTTGTTTTTAAGTGTTAGTCTATAAATATTTGATTCCAATAAGTTTGTAAGCCAGACTCAGTTAATTCTGAGATAATAATTTCTTGATTGCGTAGATGCTCTGGCCTTGCACCACACGCAACTTCATCATTAGTTTTGAAGCTAAGAATATTTTTGTTACCCTTTCTGTACAGATAACCAATAGCATCAGAATTAGATGCTGTAATTCTCTTGATTTTACCTGTAAGGTCCAAATCTAAGGAATTAAATTCATTCCCTGCTTTTTCTAATACAGTGTCTTTTACGTGCCCTGATAGGATAACTCTGGGAGCCAATGACTTAATGTAATCTAGCATCTTTTGAAATGCTTGTCTAAGCCATGGATATCCTGCACCATTAGGTAAGTTAGTAATAACGCCATACTTTGGTTTACCTTGAGCAAACCAGTTCTGACCCATAGAGGATTTTGCATATAATTCTTCTGCATATCCAATACACATTTCTTCCATTGCAGTGATTGTATCTACTACAATGTAGTCATAAGGATTGCCTGCTTCTTTAATAGCTGTTCCAATAGCTTTCAAATCAGCAACACTACCTACTTTAAGCTTCATTGCTTCTACATAATCTGAACCATTCTCAAAATCTAGAATGAGGCAGTTAGGTAATTGAGCAAATAAACTAGTTTTACCAACCTTAGGCTTGCTGAAGATAATTAAATCTTTAGGTGACTTAACTAATGCTTTTACAGGAGTCATTGGTAACTCAATCTTCTTTACTTCTTTTTCCATTAGGATCTTTTTATGTTAGTTTTCTTAATCATTTCATTGACCCATTCTTTGTTGCTAACAGGTACACTCTGAATAATAGCATAGAAATCTCTGATGGTCATACCATTGATATTTTCATCACGATTATCTTCTTCAGAATCAGATACCATGTCAAACAAAGTACTAATCTTTTCTGTCATAGCAGTAACTTCTATCAAGTCTGTAATAGGAACTTGATAAGAACCATTTGTTGTAGTACCATTAAAATCTGTGTACGTATAAACATCAGCAAAATTAGGCGTGTTCTTTACTTGAAAGATTCTAATGTTTTCTTCTTTTGCTGATTCTGCATAACAGATAAACTTACCTGTGTTGTCTACTAATTGATCCCATCCACTGTTTACTAATACAAAGTAACAATCACCTGTAAATTCATAAGACTTCAGTAAGATGTGATTGAATTTGTACTCCTGCCAGTTCTTAGGAATAATTGGATTTTTCTTTTTGTCAGATAGTTTAATACCTAACTTACCTAGCTTGTTAATTGCTAAAGGAGATACGTGCTCCTGAGTAATTAGCCAAGGCTTTTTCTCTGTTGGTTTTGATTCGAACATATGTAAATAATTATTTTTTCATCTTTGCTGCTTCCTTAGCTTCCTTCATAGTGTGAGGGATTTTCTCCATCTCCTTCATAGTAGCTCTTTCAAAGTCAGCTTCAAAAAACAATAGGCCAGTTTTACCATTTCTAACTTTTAAGAAATGTGCTGCTATTGTATTGTCAGTCATTAAGTATCCTCTAGGACCATAGTATCTGATATCATTTTTCATAGGTCTATTGATACCTATTAACACATCACTGAATTGCAGTAATGCATCTGAACCATAAACATCAGAATCTTTCACATAGTTACCTATTGTACCTTCTTCCATTCTTGCTTGGCTATCAATATCTCTATTTAATTGACTCAAAAGTATAACACTGATTGGTAACTTTCTTCTTGCCTCTGCTAACATATTACCTAAGTTAAATAACATAGCAAGTTGTGAAGACTCACTACTATCTTTCTTAATAAGTAAACTATGATCTACAGTTACAAGTACATGTTTATTCATGTGTCTACAGAAGTTCTCAATAGTCTCATACATCTTGTCCACTGTTTGTGGTCTCTCAGCCACATAGATTTCTCTATGCTTATGTTCTTCGATGTACTTTTTTGCAGCATTTAAATCATCATCTGATATTGGATCAGTTACAGATGCAAAATTTCTGTGTGGAATACCTGTCTTTGCACTGATAGTTCTAAGACCTGTGTTTCTTGCAAGCATTTCAAATTGAAAGTCTAATACAGCAAAGTCTTGGTCAGTATTATGATCAAATGCACCACTTGTAATCATGTTAGCCATTAGTGATTTACCTGATGCAGATCTGCCACCTATAACTGTAAGTGTATTCCATTCTAATCCTCCCATAAGCTGAGAGTTAAATTTTGACCAAGGTGTTTTTAAACTTTTAATTTCACCATCTCTGCGTTGAACAATATATTTATATGTTCTATCTAGTACTTCTTCATAGGATAACAATCCTAATTCTGCTGGTGTTTTTGGTGGTTTTATTGAAGACATGGAATGCTAATTTAATAATTTAAACAATACAGTTGGCTCTTACCAACGTATTTTTTCTCTCTTATTATCAGCTAATTGCTGATTAATTTTGTTAAATATATTATTACAATCCCATTTGCTTTGCTTCATGTATGCAGCGTATGCAGGATGAGTGGATTTTATCACATGATGATGATCACCAATCAATGATTCATAAGATTGTGCTTGCTTGCCCATAAGGCCCCACACTAATCCTGATTGTTGAAAGTTGAGCATATCAAGTAAATATTCCATGAATGGTTTCCACTGTTGTACATGCTTACCAGTCTTACTAACTTCAGTGGTGAGTGCACTATTAAGCATTAAGACTCCTTGCTTGGACCATCTTGCTAAATCAAATTTAGTTTCAGGTTCTAATACATCTCTGTCTTCAAATGGAACTGTGTCTTCTATAGCATCTAATATATATCTCAAACTAGCTTCTGGTTTATTTGTATTACTACAACTAAATGCTACACCATCTGCTACTAAAGGTTGTGGATATGGGTCTTGCCCAATCAATATAACCTTTACTTTGTCTAATGGACATTCTTCAAATGCCCTAAATAATTGTTTAAGTGGAGGAGTAAATCTTCTTCCTTCATGATTTTCATTTACTAGAAAATCAACAATAGATTGAAAGTCATCACTTCTAAGATGTACTCTTAAGAATGAAGCCCATCCACTTTCCACTAATTTTCCAATAAGTTTGTTCCTGATTTGTTTAGCATCAGGTTTTTCTTTAATTTCGTTCATAAAACCAACATTATTATGTCAAAGACTTACATGAGTTCTCTTAAGAAAGATGCAGTTGTTCAAGTACCAATGAGTACAGAAGATATTGCAAAATTGCACAGTATTTTATTAAAACATTTAGACAGTCAAATCTCTTTAGATGATAAATCATGGGAGACAATTGAAAGACTATGTTCTAAAATTGATAAATGTGCAGATAAACAAAATCTAACAGAACTTAAAGAAGTAAATTTCTAATGGAACAGAACACAGAGCAACCAACTAAAGTTGAAGTTATTGATAAAGATGCAATACTTCAAGTAAAATTCAGACCTGATTTTTACGAGAGATTAGTATTAGTATTCAAATCTATTGTTGAAGGTAAAACAACAGAACAATTAGAAGATGCATTCAAACAAGTGCAGGATAAAACTGCACAAGAAGAATGGATGTACAACTATGAAACAATGTTTCATCTAATAAAAGCTACTGAAGAATACGCTAAAGCAAACAATCTTACCAGAATGGTAGATCCTGCAGAATTCTTGAATGAAGAAACTCCTCAATAAAGAATACATCCAAAATCATTACCTATCTCTATACATGACTGTATAGCCATAGATATTTGATCTTTACTGCAATCAGCAAAACTCTTTACCATTTCCAATGGCTTACCTTCACTATCTTTTGCTTTAACAGTAAGGCCAGATCTTCTCTTTACTTCTAGTTTTACATCTTCAAAGTCATTACCAGTGCAATGTGCAAGCTCTCTGATAAGAGCATGTACTTTTGCTAATTGTACAAGACTGTGATCATCTTTAACTACTTCAATCATCATACTTACTCTATTCCCTGGCTTCAGGGTTTTAAGCATACGATTGAACTTTTGTTCTTCCTTATCATTTCTAGGAGCTAACACTCCCTTTTCATCAACTACATACTCAATAATTGTGTACATCTTTGTAAGTTATTTTTTCAGGATCAAAATCTTCTAGGGCTTTTTGCACCCATGTTTTATCAATAGTCTCATGATACATTAGTACATGAACTGTTGCAACTTTGCTAGGATCAAGTCTTAATACCCTTCCTATTCTCTGTGCCGCTTTCCTTTCGTTACCATATGAATGGAGAAGAATAGCACACTCAAGATTAGGAACATTAATACCCTCATTAAGCTGTAGTACGCAAGATAATCTAGTAATACTTCCATCTTTAAATAGTTGTAAGTTATCTTCACTATTAGGATTACCACTATGATAACTATGCTCACACATTTTATCAGCTTGATCTTGTGTATTGCAAAAGATAATGCATTTACCTTTTACAGTATCTGCTAATTTCTTTGCATAAGATTCTTTAGTTGGGTACTCCATCAAACTTCTCATCCTCATAATCCTAAAGTACATTTCTGACTTTGGATTACTTGCACCCATTAAAGCTCTACACTGATATTGATAATTATCATACTCACTAGTAGTCCATGATTTAGTTTTTGTTTTAACAGTATATGCAGATAGTCTACTAAGATTTACAGGGTGCACTACAATTCTATAATCATTTAAGATTTTATCATCTACTGCAGTATCTGTAATATACTTATACTTGATAGGACAAAACTCATTTACCATCTCACCTTTCTCTGATTTGGCAAATCTTGGTGGTGTACCTGTTAGTCCTACAATTCTACCTCCATAATGTGTCAACCAAAAATCATGTGAATATAGTAATGAATGACATTCATCTAAGTATATTACATCATAATTTTGAGCTTGTTTGCTTAATGATAAATATGTAGTAATGGTGGTTCTATCCATTAGATAAGACATACCAAACTTATTCATGTCATCAAACCAACTGTTGAATATGCTTTTCTTTGGTGCCACTATTAGGAATTTAGCATCAGAATTTACATTCTTTAAATACCAATCCATATGCATTAGTCCTATGTAAGTTTTACCTACACCCATAGATATAGCCAATCCAACTCTACTGTTATGTTTTGCAACAGCAAGAGCTTCTTGTTGTATTTGCTCTCTCTTAGAGGGCAATGCTAATACTTCCTTGTTCATCATTTTGATTTTCTGATTTGCTATCTACATAAATTTCTGATAATAAATTGTATGATTTCCATATCATATCATTTAATTCATCAGACCTGTTTTCATCAGGACAATCTTGATTGATAGTATTGGTTAATCTAGATAATGTATCCCACAGTTCATCAAAATACTTTGATTTAGTCCTTGGATTTGTCATAATCATTTTCATTTTTAATAGTTGTCAATCTTTCATCAGAAAATCCCATGGCTTTTGCATCATTAGGATGGAGCTCAATCCACTGATGGCAAGCTCTACATAATGGTAACCAGGTATTCTGATCTAGGTAATACAATCCTCTACCTTTTTTGTGATGTACATCTGTAGCAATAGCACTGCAACCTTGCAGTTTTGCTTTGCAGTAAGGATTTTTAATAAGAAACTCTTTTCTTACTTTGCTGTACAGTTGATCTAGTACATCTCTTTTGTCTGATTTACCCTTTAAGGGTTGTTTCTGTTTTGGGTGATTGATAGGTTCTTTTTTATACCAGCAATCTTTGCAAAATTTTTCACCCAAGTAATTTTTCCAGATGGATTTATCTTGTCCACATCCAGCGCACTTCTTTAATTTTGGTGTAATCATTCGTCTTGGATATCAGCATCAAGGTCTTGAAGCTTATCTAAGTCAGAAGGATCTACATATTCTTCTGTAGGTTCTTCTTCATCATCATACTCATCTGCTTTTGCCTCACCATATAGTAGTACACTCGATTCAAAGGGATTTCTAAATTCATCCCCCCAGTTAACTGCCATAAGATACTCAAAATCATCATCAGTCATTCTTAGATAAGCTTCCAATGAAACCTCTATAGATTTCCCATTTGGAAGGTTGATAATCATTATCTTATAATAATAAAATACAAATATCAAACCTAACAATAATTAGGGATAAACTTCTCAAATTTACAAAATTCTGTGCATTATATCGCTATAGTGTAACATCTTTTTCTTCAGTAAATTTACCTTCAAGATTAACATCTAGCTTAACTCCAACCTTTCTCATCCATAAATCTTTCTTCATACCCTGCACATAATCCCATGCTTTTGGTATGAATCCACAATCTTCAATGATATGTTGTTCACCTATTAATCTAGTAGGTACTTCTTTGATATGACCACCACTTAAAGTAACTTTAATTGTAGGGCCAAATACTTTCTCACATTCAAATATACCTTCAGCATGATGTCTCATTGCTCTATGTCTACTATCTGGTATCCAACTTTTCGTTTCATCGAACCAATTATGGATGTGGATATATTCTTCCCATTTGCCACCATGCTTCTTAGCAGATGACATTGCGTGATATACTACATTAGCCATTAGAATAATCTTTCAGGTGGTTTTTGATCAAAATCTGGCTTGTTATCAAGGTCAAAGTCAGCTCCTTTTAAAATCTCAGGATGATATTTCTCTAATATATCCATTAGATTAACTTCAGGTTTAGGTTCAGGAGTAGTTGCTTCCATTGCTTCTTCAATCTCAGATGGTAACTTTCCTTCATCTTCACTAAAGTCAACATCCATTCCTATAGTTTGATTTGATTCTGTATAGTAGTTATAATGTTCCCATGAGAATTTAGTAGCACTGATTACCATCTCACCATAACCACCATCATTATTAACAAAACCAGATTCTTCTTCATCAATTACTCTCCATGCTTGAGAGTATGCTGCATTAGAAGTATCTGAATCAAAGTGTAACTCTATCCTACTGCTAACATAATTTCCTTCTTTATTATTATAGTGAACATTGAAAGAATCAATGTCTCCACTATCTCCACTACCACTATAATTAATTTTGAAAGTACAGTTTTCTGGAAGGTCTGTGTCTTCTATATTAGACATCAACAAGTCCCATAATTCCATTTGCTTATCACCAAGTTGATCTTTCATCTTTGGTTTCATGTAATCATAAAGACTTTCTTCTTCATTGATTATTTCAATATCTGATTCGTCAAAGTCTTCATCATCTTTCCATACACCTTCTAAATGATCTTCTACACCATAATAGAATAAGTCTTTCCAGTTAGAAAACATAGTATTAATATGCATACTACCTAATTCTTCCAACTCTACAGCTGGATATGCATCTGGCCTCATAGCATACAGAGTAATAGTCTCTGTTGCAAAGTTTAACTCAAATACTTGCTCATAATCATTTGGTTCTACATTAGGAAAGTTCATAAACTTTCTTGAGTTAACTATATCATGAATGATATCATTCAATGTAGTATCTTCTCTTAAAGCAGGTGAAGGATTCCATACAATACTTGGATTTCTGTCATTGAATCTTCTGATACCAGTTCTAAATTTGTCTACAATAGATATAAATTCTTGTGCAGAACCTACTTCTGATAAATCTGTTGGATCTAGTGGTATACAACCTTCTAGTCCACATAATAATTTAAATTTTAATGCTCTTGATTTCATAATTAATATAGCCCCCAGTTTCCCAGGGGCTGTTATTATTTTGTAATTACATTGTTACTTTCTCTTTGATTAGAGAATTAATCTTTGTCTTTAAGAATCCTACAAATTGAGTTGGGAACTTAGATACATCATCCATATCAATAACATTCTTGAACATATCTTTACTTCTATGTCCACCAATAGTTACTTGGATAACTTGGAATCCCATCTTCTCAACTTCTATTACACTTTTCTTCACATGATTTCTAGCAGTAATACCACTGTAGTTAGTTGCATGTGGTTCACCATCACTGATAACAATAAAGACACCATGATTCTGAGTCTTTTGTCTTACTCTCTTAGCAGTAGCTAGGATAGCAACACCATCTCTGTTCTCAGATCTACCACTAATGTTACCCATAGATTTTGGTGGTGTAAATGTACCTTGCTCATTGTATACAAAGATTTGAGTGGTACCACTTCCACCATGTCTAATCATATCAGCACTGTGACCATAAATAAATAACTCAACATCAGGAACACCTTCTAGTGTTTCTTTTAAGAAGATTGCAGCCTCTCTTGCTTTATCTGCTTTACTACCATGCATACTACCTGATTCATCTACAAGAACAGTGACAGAAAGTTTGTTAGTCTTTACTTCACCCATTCTTTCATAGATAGTCTGTACACCTTGTCTAGCCTCAGCAAGTTTATCTGTATCTAATCTACCTGATCTCATAGATTTCAAACTAAATTGATAATCTCTGTTCTTTCTCTTTAGTAGATTAGCAATTACAGAAGCTTTGGTGTGATCAACTTTGCTTGCAGATTCATCATAGTAACGAGGGCTATCTTTCTCAACAATGAATTCAACTTTTCTATCAATCTTACCACTACTTTCTTCTTCTTCCTTGATATCTTCCATGAATGCATCAAAAGTATCTTTATCAGAATTCTTATCTTCTTTCATAGATCCAATAAGTTTCTTCATCAGCTCTTCTCTCTCTTTCTTCTCTTGCTCCTTTCTATCTGCTTCAGATTTACCATCTTCAGGACTTGAACCTGTAGAACCACCTTCCATACCTTCACCACCATCACCTTCACCATCTTCACTATCTTTCTTATCATCATCATCTGATGGAGGAGGTGTTTCAATATACTTCTCAAGAACCTTGGCTATCTTCTTACTAAGTTTAACACATTCATTTTTGTCACTAGGTATACCACCTACTTTCTCAATGTTCTTCTTAATAAATTCTAGTGGCTCTTTGAACTCTTCTAGTTCTTCATCCGTAATGTTCTCAGGATATCTAATGATTCTATCAAACAATTCTAATGCTTTCTGAAACTTATCTTCTGGATTAATCTCAGGTCTATCTTTGTATTTATGCTTCTTAAACTTCTGCACAAACTTCAAATAGCCTGGAGTATCTTCAGCCATAAGATTATTCAATCTCTCTGAATTAAGAATACCATATACAGTTTTCTGTAAGTTCAAAGACTTAGCTTGTCTAGCATCATGAGCAATCTCTTCTGGACTTCTATAGTTAGCATGAGCCATGTTCTGCAATGCTGCACCTATGAACACATCTGTAGATATAGAAGAATCTTTCAACATATCTGTTGGTATAACTACATCTTTAGCTTTAGTAACAGTAACAGCAGTACCTGCTTTGAATCTACCAACATCTACACCCATTACTTTACTCATAGTGAGTAGCAAGCTTGCAGCATCTTGTAGTTTCACTTTAGAACCAACAAAACCAGATCTCTTACCAAAGAAATAGTCAGAGTAATTGTCATAGCCTTTGTCCCAGTTGATAGCTCTCTTGTTGCTATCGTAGTTGGTATATGCATCATCTGCACTTCTACCAAACCAATCTCTAAAATATGCCATGTTTTTATTTTTTAATAGGTTTTTCTAACTCCTCTATGTATTTCTTCATATGAGTAAATACAGGAGGAACTTTTCCACATTTAGCACACCCCATCTCTCCATGAGAGACAGGGTACACTGATATTGCATACTGTTCTTGCTTACAATAAATACAAGTAGTTTGCATTATAACATCTTTTTTCTTAGCCATTAGTTAGCTGCAATAATAGATTTAACCTTAGTTCTCTCTGACATACCAATAGCATCATCAAACAAAGGCATAATTACTTTCTCTAATGCACCAACAGTATCAAAGCCATCCTTAATCAAGCTTGCAACTTGAAGAGTATGACGCACTGATATTACATTAGATAATTCTTGCTCTTTGTATTGCTGTCTGATAGTCTTAGACACCTTAACAATTGCTTTAGCAGTCTTCTCATTAACACCAGTTCTATGAACCAATACTTTAGTCTCTGCGGTCTCACTTGGATAATCCAATTCAACAGGGAAGAATCTGTCTAGTAATGCTCTGTCTATCTGTGTAGTACCTGAATACTCTGCACCTAAGTTAGCAGTTGCAATAAATACACAACCAGGGTTAACACTAATATGTCTCTCGCAGTCATCACAAGCAACATCTACAGGTAAATATCTTCTACCATCTAAACATGGGAACAAGATATTAGCAGCAGATAGTGGTGAACGATTCAACTCGTCTAGTAATACAATACCTTCTGTTTGAATATGACCAACAAATGGTGCATACTCAAAGGATGAATGACCATCTTTATTCAATCTGTGTACACCTAGTAATGCTGATTGAGCATCTTGAACAGTACCCATGTCTTGAATATTCAATGGCTTACTCAATGCTTTTGCAATATGAGATACTAACTCTGTCTTACCTGAACCTGTTGGTCCTACTAACAAAGTATTCTCACCTTTAAGTACATTGCGAATTAGTAGATACCATACATCAGGTTCCACGTGAAACCCAATAGCAGCTTCTGTAGGGCAAGGATACATTCTCATGATCTGATCTCTAAAAGAACCAGATGTATCTACTTTAAATGCTTTACACTTTGCTTCTGCATCTACTACATAACCAATAGCATTGTATATACTACCAATAGTTGTTACAGCTTCAGTGCTTACACCAGTTTGTAATAAGTAATCTAATAAATAATCTACATCAACATTTGTTGGTGTGTTGTCTACTGTTAAACCAGTGGTAATAACTACATCATCATTAATCAAAGGTCTTGGTGTACCTGTGATTGTAGATTCTAATAAACCCCATTTAATATCATTAACAGCAAACACTGTCCCAATAGGATATTTTGTCAAAGTTCTTGAGTCACCTTTAATAGTTGTTTCAAGTGGGTTAATATCAACAGGAGCACTGTTAGTTTGTTTGTCTAAATACTTTACTGTGAAGGTTGTTCCTTCTAGGGCTGTTTGAACTAAATACATAATTATTATTTTACTGAATTTACAAAATCTAAAATTCCTGCTTCAATACTGTGGCTAAGGCTTATATGAGCATTCATATTCTCCATTAGTTCTTTTATCTTAGCACCATCTGTCATAGGATTCAATGCACTCAATTCCTTGGTCATTCTTTCCCTTACTTCATCTCTATAAGATTTCTCTATTGCTCTCATCTGAGCTAACTTATGATCTAGTTCCTCATAGGATACTATACTTAATATCTTAAATATCTTTTTCATCTTAATTTTCTTGAGGTACACATAAATGATAAATGGTCAGACTGTAATGTATCTTCACCACCATGGATATAAGTAACACGAGTAGGTGTTACATCAATGATTGTGTTCTTTACATATACTGTATCAACCTGTGCTCTAAATTCTGGGATAGCAATTACTTCTTCTTCCCATATTTGTCCAACTTTCAGAGGTGATTCTTCTAACTTAAGAGCTTGTAAATAATCATAAATGAAGAACCCCATGACTAGTGCAACTATAAAGAATATAATTGCAACAATCATAGGGCCTACTTCTACTGGTTTTGACTTTTTCTTCTCTTTGGGTTTTTCTTTTAAGTAATCTGAAAGTTTGTGTCTGTTATAACCAAACTCATTATTACTTTTTTCCATACTTCCAATTAAAATGTACACCAACAACTGCTGCTATACCACCTAGGATAGACCAGTTTCTTTGTTTCTTATACACTCTTACTTGTCTAGTAAGTTCTTGGATTCTAGAATCTTTACCTTCAATGTCTGTATTCAAATCATCCACTGATTTTCTCATTACATTAAGCTTTCCTTGTAGAGAAGATACTTGATCAAGTAAGTCATCATTTTTCTTAATGTACTCACTTAAGTTCTCTTCTAGAACTGCATAACTAACCTTCAT
>Ga0209087_1000063_pt1 | contig 60462 bp, 40 predicted proteins | sample S_130805_EF_Meta_FD_187321 | JGI IMG/M metagenome (GOLD analysis project Ga0209087, IMG submission 187321) | Freshwater microbial communities from Lake Simoncouche, Canada to study carbon cycling - S_130805_EF_MetaG (SPAdes) (version 2) | ecosystem: Environmental > Aquatic > Freshwater > Lake ... | reverse complement strand
TGTAGGATCTTCTGGTACGTCAGGATCTGCAGGTACTTCTGGATCACCAGGGGGAGCAGGTCAAGCTGCTACAATTTCTGTTGGAACAACAGTTACAGGTGCTTCAGGTTCTCCTGCAACTGTTACAAATGTTGGAACAACAAGTGCAGCAATATTTAATTTTGTAATACCACAAGGTATAGCAGGTACAAGTGGGTCAAGTGGTTCAAGTGGAAGCTCAGGATCAAGTGGATCATCTTTTGTAATTAGTCCTACCACTGCAAACATAATGCTTGTTGCAAATGGAACATCTAATACAGCTACAGGAATACCAGGTATATTTGTTTCTAGTACAGATCAATTAAACGCTGGATCATTCTATCAGACATCTAGTCGTATATTTAAAACAAACATTAGTAAATTTAAGAAGACAGCAACATCTATATTAAACAATGTAAACATTGTTGAATTTTATTACAAAAACGATTTAACTACTCCTCATATTGGATTTATTGCAGAAGACACTCCTGTAGAACTTTCTACATCAGCACAAAATAAAATGGACACCAATTCAACAGTTGGTGTATTAATTAAAGCAGTTCAAGAATTAGAAGCTAGACTTAAAAAGTTAGAAAATAATGACTAAAGTAACCAACTATCTTGCTACTGTTACTGATGTTAATAGTGTATTTACAGCTAGTGGAGCTGTAATTCCTAATAGTGAAAGATGCGTTATTAAAGATGATGCTGGTGAAACTGCAGGATCTGTAGGTGCTATTAATCATTGGCAAATTGATCCTACAGCTAACCCACTTGTAACTTATACTAATCCAAGACTTCCTAGATGGCAAGATTTAGTACCATTAACTATATATACATATGCACGTTACGATACATCAGGATGTTCTAGTTTTAATCCAATTAATGTTTATTCTTATGTGTATTATCCTAATGGTTATTATTATTTAGATGGAGGAACAACGTTATATTACTTAGCTAATTATATACATGAAGACTACACAATTTATGTCACTAGTGCATCTTCTGGTACTTGTATACCATTATTAAATTGTTCATTTATTGATATTCTTTCTACTAATGCATTAGATAGTTATTATGCATTTAGACTATATCAATCAACTAGTGGCGTAGCTTCATATAATAATTATATAATAATAAGTCCAACTAATACTGCAAGACATATATTATCTAACCAGACTTCAGCAACTACTTCTTACATGATTGCAGGATTTGCAACATCAACTTCTCCTGGTGGAGGTACTGCATTTTTTAGATATGCAATTAATATTTATAAATTAAAACAAGACTATCCATCAATAACTACATTCACATTTGATTTATATGGCGCTAGACTTTATGAAACGCTTCAAGAATTTACTGTTAGAAACTCAATAAAGACTGGTTTTTTAATTGATCAAGCACCAAATAATGGTGTTGACTTTTCTTCATCAATTGCTGAAAATACATTTACTGATTATATTACAACAATGTGTCAACCACTTAACACATATGTTAAAATAGGTTACTTTACATTAAACACTACAGCTAATACTTTTGTTTATACTGATATACAAGGTAGTGGATGTACAACTACAACTACAAGTACAAGTACAAGTACAAGTACCACTACTAGTACCACTACATGTAATCCTACTGCTAATTGGCAATGGAATGGTGGTTATAATTGTTATTCAACTTGTAATACATATCAAGTAGAGCAGGATATAAATCCTTGTTCACCAACATATGGACAAACTAGACAAGGATCTTTATATCAAACAGATACTGCAATTTGTGGGGGATGTTGTGGTCAGTCTACTAGTCCTACTTGGGTGAGTAATGGTGCAGCATATTGTGATACTTGTGTATCTAAACAACCAGAAATAGATAATAATCCATGCTCTCCAAGTTATAATCAAACAAGAGTTGTAAATGGTGGAAGTGCGTGTAATACAACACAGAGTTGGGTTAACTCAGGCTCATATAATTGTTATAGTACATGTAATAAATATAATGTTGAAATACAAAATAACCCATGTGCATCAGGTTATAATACAACAAGACAAGGTTCTTTGGTAGAATCTAATAGCACGTTCTGTGGAGGTTGCTGTGGTCAGTCCACTGCAGCTACTTGGGCGAACACTGGCTCGTATTCTTGTTACTCAACGTGTAATAAATATAACGTTGAGCAAGATACTAATGTATGTTCTTCTACATATGGACAAACTAGACAAGGATCTCTAGTAGAATCTAATTCTACATTTTGTGGTGGATGTTGTGGAGTATCTCCAGCAGCAAACTGGGTAAATAATGGAGCTACATTTTGTACTGGATGTACTTTATATCAACCACAGATAGACAACAATGTTTGTTCTTCCACTTATGGAAATACAAGAAATGTAAATCTTGGTACAAATGATAGTTGTGGATCATGGCCTACAGCCTATTATTGTATTGGATGCGCATATTACAGTCACGAAGTTAATTCTTGTACAGGTAATGTAAGAAACACTATATTGATAAGTAGTGATAGCACAAGTTGTGGAGGATGTTGTGGTCAAAGTACAGCTGCAACCTGGACTAATGAAGGATCTGCTTATTGCGAAAGTTGTGTATCTAAACAACTACAACGTGATACCAACCCTTGCTCTCCTACATATAACCAAACAAGAGTTATAAATAGTGGTAGTGCTTGTAATACGTCTGCTAACTGGGTGAATAGTGGAAATTATAATTGTTATTCAACTTGTAATAAATATAATGTTGAAGTTGACAATAATCCTTGCTCATCGACTTACAACCAAACTCGTCAAGGATCTCTAGTAGAAAGTAATTCTACATTCTGTGGAGGTTGCTGTGGTCAGTCCACATCTCCTAGTTGGACTAATGAAGGATCTGCTTATTGCGACAACTGCGTATCTAAGCAATTACAGCGTGATACTAACCCATGTAGTAGTACTTATAACCAAACAAGAGTTATAAATAGTGGAACTGCATGTAACTACACAGCTAACTGGGTTAATTCAGGCTCATATGATTGCTATGGATCATGTACTAAATATAATGTTGAGGTAGATAACAATCCTTGTTCATCAACGTATAACCAAACTAGACAAGGCTCAGTTGTAGAATATAATTCTACATTCTGTGGGGGATGTTGTGGTCAAAGTACAGGACCTAATTGGGTAGATAATGGAAGTACATTCTGCGATGGATGTAATTTACAACAACCACAAATAGATAGCAACCCTTGTTCTGCAACTTATGGAGACACAAGAAATGTAGACTTAGGAGTTAGTTCTACATGTGGAACTTGGAATCTTGAATACTATTGTGTAGGTTATGATAAGTGGAGTAGACAAAGAAACTCATGTACAAATGCTACATGTTGTGATGCGTTAGTAGAAGTGAATAGTCCTTATTGTGGATATGTACCACCTCCAACTTGTAGAACTTATCAGATAGTAGGATATAATACAGATGAATATGTAGATGGTGTTTACACTAACTGTGCAGGATTTCCAGATAGCTTCTCATTCTATGGGGGTCCAGGTACAGTAGGAACTGTTTGTGCTCAGCCATCAAGTGTTTATATTACAAGTGGTAATGGACAAGCAACTGATATAGGAGGGTGTTAAATTAATAATCAATAAAAAAACAAAAATATGAATGTCTTAATAACATTAACAACAGCAGGTATAGATACAGGACCTTTTAATTTGTATTCAAACACAGATAGTTATGTTACAGCTTTTGAAACAGGTGTTACAAAAACTGCATTAGTTGCTGGCTATTTAAGTACATTAGTTCCAGCAGGAACTACATATGTTCGTGTAAAATCTACAGGACTCTGCACTAACTATATAGATATATATGTTACAGGTTCTGGTACAACCACAACCACAACAACTGCTACACCAACTACAACCACTACAACAACCACTGAAGTTGTAACGTATTATAATGTAGTGTTATGTGGAACTTCTACTCCTAGCGTTATTAGATATAATGGTCCAAATAATGTAACTCTTGGTGTTGTAGTACAAAGTACTAATGGTAGTTGTTATACAGTTTCTTCTGTTGGAACAGGCCCAGAAACTGTAGGAACTTTATTGACACAATTTGCTTCTTGTGGTGAGTGTCAAGTAGCTCCTCCTCCAACAACGACTACTACTTCTACAAGTACATCTACTAGTACAACAACTTCTACTAGTACCTCAACTAGTACCTCTACAACAACAACTACCACTACAAGCATTTTAACTTCTTGTGAAGAGTGGAGAAATGATACACTTGAAGAAGCTACTATAACTTACACTCCTTGTAATACTGTTACGCCTGTAAGTAATTATGCTTTATCAACTACGTCTAGTGTGTGTGCTGTTTATGGTTCTATAACTGTTACAGTGGGTGGTCCATTAACATTAGTTGGATCTTGTAATACACCTGCACCAACTACAACAACAACTACAACAACTCCTCCTACCACCACAACAACAACTACTAACCCTCCAAGTTTATATGAATTCAGAGTTAGTGGTGGTACTCAAACAGCTCCTGACGCTTGTCTATTAGGTTCGCCTGGTATTTACACTGTATATTCTACTGATCCAAATCCAGAGAATAATGCAACTCTATACACTACAAACTATGTAGATCCAGGAACTATTTTCACTGCTAATAACTTACCTACATATTGGAATGGATTAGAATATCCAGATAATAGTGGTACGTTTAATGGAGCTTTCATTGTAATTAGAAAAGCTGATCAAACAGCATACTATTACAACTGCTTAGATCTAGCTGGTGTAAGATACTGCTCTGGATATTGTGGTGGTTAATTAAGATATAAAAAATCCTGTTTGTTGGTTTACAGGGTTTCTCCCAGAGTGTAAAATCTCTGGGAGTTTTTATTTTTATAACTAATTTGATTAAACTATATAATTAACTCAGTTACAATTATTTGGTAAATACAAAAATTAATTTATATATTTAGGATAATTTAACTAAACTACGAGTAGGATGACTGAAAATCAGGACATGCTTTCTCATCTTGAAGCACTTTTGAGAATGAAGAAGAGCAAAACATTCTATGCTGAAAGGCTTGGAATCACTGAAAAAGAAGTAGATGAATTGTTAAAAGAAATAAGAGAAAGAGATCCAGAAACTAACAATACATTGAAAACAACTGCATCTAATTATGAAGCAGTAAGAAAAGTTAATAATGAAAAAGGGACAATTGAGAGTGTATTAATACTTGACTTTGAACCAAAAGATGATCCAGAGCTAGCTAAGCTACATAAGATTAATCTAGATAAATATACAATCACTAACTACTGGTCTAAACTATTACCTAATGGTAAGTTTACATCATCAGTTTTCTGTAAAAAGAAAGAGGCTAAAGATTATACAGCTGAGGACTTTGCTAAGTTCTTATTAGATTATAAATCCAACTACATACCCCAGCCACAACCAAGACTAGAACGTGCTAAGCTAATAGATGTCGAGATATCTCTATCTGACTTTCATTTAGCTAAGAGGCATATTGATGGAGATAATTCACCATCTGTTAGATGTAAGAGATACTTTAGCACAGCTATAACTCTTGCGTATGATGTAAAAGCATTGTATGATATTGATAGAATTGTATTCCCAATATCTAATGATTTCTTTCATACAGATAACTATCAACATCAAACAACTGCAGGCACTCCACAAGAAACTATCATTGACTATGCTCATGAATATGAACTAGGATTTGCTTTACTTGTAGATACAATTAAAGCATTAAAGACTACTTGTAAAGAAGTGCATGTGGTGTTAGTACAAGGTAATCATGATAGAACTAAGTCTTATTATTTAGCCCATGCTCTAGATGTTTACTTTCACTCAGATCCTAATATATACTTTGATAGAGAACATGGTGTAGTGAAGGCTACAATGTTAGGAGATACATTTATTGGTTATCATCATGGTAACTGCAAGATTGAGGATCTTCCTTTATTATTTGCTACACATCCTGATTACAGTCAGATGTTTGGATGTGCTAAGTATAGAGAGGTGCACACAGGAGATAAGCATCATTACATGGCTAAGGAAGTGAAAGGGGTAAGAATACAACAAATGCCTAGCTTGTCTGGTACAGATAGATGGCATCAAGATAACAACTTTGTTCATAGTGTTAGGGCAGCACTTGCCTTAGTTTATGACAAAGAGTTAGGTAAGATTTCTGAATTTGAATTTAGATTATAAACAATGGCAACAGTAAGAAAATTAGTTTCAGATGTACGTGCAATGCACAGATTATTATCAACAGATAACTTGATAACAGATAGAGCTATTGCTTCTGAGATAAAAAACAATACCATCTTACTAGTTAAACGTGAGACTAATCTTCGTAGACTTTGGGCTACAGATACATTATTTACAACAATCCCTTGTTTGGAATTAGAACAAGTTTCTATCACAGAGTGTTGTGATTTTGTAGATGATTGTACAATTGCTAGAACTAAATTAAAACTTCCACGTATATCAGAAGGTAATTATCAATATCTTATTCAAGGTGTTTGGTCTATCAATGCAATGGGTGGTATGGGTAAGAAGTTTAAAGATATATCAATAAACAGATATCTTAATTTACTTAAGTTACCAATCATCAAGAATGAGAGCTACTATTGGATTGTGAACGATTATCTCTACCTAACTGACCCATTGGTTCAGAAGGTTAGAATCGCTGCCTTATTCGAAGAGGATATCCCTAATGAAGTGAGATACTCTGGTAAGTGTTCAGAAGATATTACTAATGAGGAATGGTGCTTAAATCCTTTAGATAGAGAATCATTTTGTCCAGGGTATTTAGAAAAACAAGTGTTAGAACTTACATCTCAGAAATTGTTAAATACATACTTTAGACTTAAAGATGATTTAGCAACAAATAACATAGATGGTCAAGCAGCTAATGCACCAGCAGGAAGCTAATGAGAGTAAAAATAGACTGGAGAAGCTCCAGTAAAGATAACTACAAAAACTTCTGTAAGAAGTACACATCAATCAAAGTAACATTTGATGAATGGAGAAACATCATCTATTCATTCAATGAGCATTTCAAAAACTACATTCTTGAAACTGGAGAAAAAGCAAAGCTACCTTTTGGCTTTGGTGAATTCTCTATTAACAAGAAGAAGCGTAAGAAGTTCAAGATGGTTGATGGAGAAGAAGTTATAAACCTACCTATTGATTGGCAGAAAAGTAAAGAGAAAGGCAAAAGGATATATAACTTTAACTATCACACAGAAGGTTATTTCTTTGGTTGGATGTGGTTTAGAGATACAGCAAGAATAAGAAACATTGATCTTTGGTACTTTAAACCTACTAGAACAACATCAAGACTCTTGTCACATTATATTAAGACTGACGATAAGTATCAGCATATTTACAGAGAGTGGAAAAAATAAAATAAAATGGCATACTACTATAAATACAATTTCATTTCTCCTGATCCTGTATATGCTACAGTGAAGGAAGAGCTTAAAAGCTACTTTGATACAGGAGCAGTTGATGACTTATTGTTTCCTACGTATTTAGATAAGTGTCTAAAGAAGTTAGGTAGGGCTACTTATGTTATTCAAGAAACAATCTTAGATGTAGTTGATTTTGAAGCTAGACTTCCAGATAACTTTATATCTGTAAGAGAAGCATGGATGTGTTCAGAAGATACATCTAACTATCCATATCAAACTCCTAATTCATTCTATTCTCAAGCAGCAACGTCAACAACTATTCAAGTTAGTCCAATCATCTATGGAGGTCCTTCATGTCCTAGTACATGTTGTGGTAATGTAGGATGTGATGGCTCATGTATGCCTGAGATAATGCAGACAGTTTATAAAACTAATCAACAAGCTTATAGATCTATTACTAGACAAGCTTTGATGCAACCTGGAAATATTAATGGACGTAACAATTGCACATTAGATTATGGTGGTAATGCTTGGGATTTTAATAATAATCCATCAGCAATTAACATTCAGAACACGCCATTCTCTTCACAAGCAAACTCATTTGATATTCGTGATAACAAGTTTGTCACTAATGTAAGGAATGCTGTTGTTCATTTAATATTCTATGTTACAGAATATGATACAATAGGTAATCAATTGATCCCTGATAACTATCGTGTTAGAGAATTTGTAGAAGCATTTCTTAAATATAAAGTTTTTGAAACCCTATCTAATCAATTAACAGATGAGACGTTTGAACAAATACAGAAAAAACTTGCTTATTATAAAAGCCTTTATGATGAAGCATTCATTATGGCAGACATTGAAATAAAGAAACAAGATGGCTGGGCTAAACAACGTAGAATAAAGAACGATCTGAATAGGTTCAATATGTATGAACTACCAAATAGATCATATAGATATGGCAGAAGAAGAAACAACTAACAAGAGTAACATAACGCAAAATTTCAATGCTGGTCAAACTGGTTTGAACATGGATAATACCCTTGGTCAAATTAAGAAGGGTACACTTACGTATGCACTAAATGCCAATGTTGAAAACTTTGATTCCAATTCTGTAAACTATCAGAATGAGGAAGGAAACGTATTGTGCTCTGATGAGGAAAATGTTTTCTTTCCTGATAATTTTGTATTGATTGGAACTCATTTCATTAATGAGCAAAACAAACATATTTTCTTTTTAGTAAATCCTACTGACAATAAGTCTGAGATTGGATACATGGTTAACACTGACTGTGTATATAGAACTATTGTAAGTTCTACACAAAATGATTGTCTTAACTTTGATCAGAACTATCCAATACATAAAGTGGTACACAGAATAACAAACTGTAGCACAGAGATATATTGGACTGATGGATTGAATCATAGACGTTGGATGAACATAGATGATGTGCTATGGAAGCAACATCTTGATCCACTTAATAATTGTACTTATATTAATGACATACCATTGATGTTAGATTGTAACAAGATACTTGTACAACCTGATATTACAATTCCTCAATTACAAGTTGTGGATATTGCAAATGGTGGAAACTTAATTGCAGGTACATATCAGTTTGCTATTCAATATGCTAACGTTAATGGATTTGGTTATACGTCATATTACTCAGTTACTAATCCAACTCCTATTGCTGATACTATTGTAACGTCTCCAGATTTTAACTATCCAGTTAATAAATCTATTAGATTACAGATTAGCAATCTTGATATATCTAGCACTTACACTTATTATAATCTAGCAGTAATTAAAACCATTAACGCAATTACTTCTGTTGAATTAATTGGTACATATTTTATTGATAGTGTAAGTAGAGAAATAACTTATAGTGGTCAGAACCAAGAACAAATAAGGCTATCCACTGCTGACATATTTGAGAAGTTTCCTTTTTACGAGATAGCTCAAGATGTAACATCTGTACAAGATATTCTTATATGGGATAATATTACATCACTTAGTAGAATTAACTATCAGAAGATAGCTAATCAAATAAACTTAAAGTGGGAATCATATAGGATTCCTGCTACAGAGAACTATGCTGATGAGATTAATGCTACTACATTACGTGGATATTTTCGTGATGAGGTGTATGCATTAGAGATATGTTTTTTATTAGCTAATGGTAAACAGACAGATGGTTTCCATATTCCTGGACGTGCTCCAATACAATATGATATTGATCTAATTGCTAGAAATGATGATTTTATTGTAGAAGGTTTAACAGCTCCACGTTGGCAAATATATAACACTGCTCCTGCTGCTACAACAGAGAATGCATATATAATTGCTCCAGATCAAATAACATATAAAGGAATATACCAGTATGGAGATTTTGCATACTGGCAGTCTGATGAAGAATATCCTTGTGATGAAGAAGTATGGGGAGATCTTGCTGGTACATATATTCGTCACCATAAGTTTCCTGATGTTCTTGTAAGTCCTGCATTTGAATCTGCAACATATGGTGCATCTGGGCCAATCAATCCTGTGATGCAGGATTCAAACGCTGTGTTTCCTATTGGTATTAGATTAGATGCTAGTCAACTTGAAACATTAATTCAAGCATCTGACTTAACTCAAGCAGAGAAAGATAACATTATAGGCTTCAAGATATTACGTGGAGATCGTACTACAAACAAATCTATTGTAGGAAAAGGCATATTGCGTAATGTTGGAACATATAGAAGAGATGGATCTACTACATACGATACTGATCCTACTAGACGTATTGATACATCAACAACTTATTTATATCCTAATTATCCATATAACGATTTAACTGAAGATCCTTTTTTACTTGAGAATAATAATGCTTATAATGCTCAATGTATATCGTGGGATTTACAAGTAACTGTAGCAGGTACTGTACAATATACAGATTGTTTAACAGGCGAGCTAAGAACAGAATTTTGGCCACTTGATCCATTTGGATCAACGTATTGTTCTATAACTAGACCTCTTGCAATCACTGCTACACTTGCTAATATTACTAGTCAAGCAACTAATCCTTTTTTACAAGGATTACTTAATTATGTTATAGTTTCAACAGGAGTAACTGTAATAAACTATTACAATCAAAACATTCCTTTAACTCCTCCTTCTACTTTAACTACAGTAGCTAATCAAATCTATTATATAGATAGTGCAGCAACACCATTTTATGTTTCTGGAGAAAAAAATATATCTATAGGAATAAATCAAAATGCAAGAAATAACTTTTGTTATCCAACAAACTTAAAAGGTTTTGATGATCCTGGTAGTATTGTACCACATGAGAGTAGATGGAGATATGTATTTAATTCTCCTGAAACATCTTTTGGATCACCTACGTTAGGAAATGTATTAAAGATTGAGAATGCAATATTTGGCGCAGGACAAGCTCATTTTGTTGAGGTGTTAAATAATGCTGAATATAAACTTCTAACTAGACAAACACAAACTACAGCGTTGCAAGCAAGTTTTACTGCAGCAATGGCTACAGGTACATTTGATGCAACAGCAATGTTTACAATGTACCAAGCATATTTACAAATTTATGTAACTGGTAGTACTAGTCAGAACTTTGCATATTCATTTAACTCAATAGCTAAATATAACTATTCAGCAAGCGTTCCTAATGATATAGGTATTAAACAAAGACTTCTAGATAGATATCAATATGTTATTCCAGGTATTCAAGCTGTAGGAGATGTATATGATTTGAATAACTTTCAAAGAGAATCATCTGTATATCTTAGAACAGATTTAGCTATTACACCATTACCATTTGTAGATAAGACTGATTCATTAGCTCCAGCAGGGGTTAGTAGAATTACTGATAGATCTAGATATACTCCTGCACAAAGATTATTGTGTGGTGTTCCAGAAACATTAGAAAAGATCACTGTACTATCTTATTATGGATCAATTAAGAATATAATCCCAAATCAATGGGGACAGATATATTCTTACACCACTATTGATACAGGATTTCAAATGGCTAGAGGATCAGGTTTTTCTGGAACTCAATATGTATTTGGTGGAGATGTATTTATTTGCAAGTTTGCATTTAAAACAAAGCTTCCTTTCTTTATAGATAATAGAGTTGGTGCTCCTGATGATTCAGATGTTGAATATGATCAATTAGGTAATGTTGCCTATCCTGCATATTGGCATTCATCTAGATCTGAGCTAAGTACATTTAGACCTGTTGGTGGAACAACTGCTAATACGTTTCCTAATATTGTATCTGTAAAAGCACATAACTTTGATTGTGCTGTAGAAAATCCTTCTTTAATAGTATTTGGAATAACTACAACTACAACAACCACTACAATAGCACCAGGCACTGTTGTTGCTTCAAATACAAATGCTACTTACACTGGTAAGATGTACATGTTTGCTTATGGTATTCCTTCTTACTATTGTGAATCAATTATCAATAATGACTTACGTCAAGCAATTAATAATCTTGAAGGTGACTTCTATCCACATGTAAGTTCAGGTATTCCAGACAGATGGTTACAGCAAACAGTTGTACCTATTGATTTTGATAATACGTATTACTATAATACTACATTCTCAAAACAAAATACTGAGAACTTTTTTACACATTTACCTGCAGATTGGACACCTGATTTATGCAAAACTAATTTTCCATTTAGGGCAATCTATTCAGAACCATCTGATCCAGATCCTACAAATAAAGCTAACAACTGGTTAACTTATAGAGCAACTTCTTATTTTGATTTTCCTCAGAGTTATGGTGATTTAGTATCTTTAGATGGTATACAAAATAAAGCTGTGCTTGCTCGTTTTATAAACAAGTCATTATTGTACAATACAATGTTGACAATCAATACAAGCAATCCACAGGCAGCATACATGGGTAATGATTCATTATTCAGAAGTGCTCCTCCAATTGACTTTGCTGAGACAGATCTTGGATATGTAGGATCTCAAAACAAGTTCTTGTTAAAGATTCCTCAAGGACAGATAACAGTTGATGCTAAACGTGGACAAATATTCTTAATCTCTACTAGTCAATATGGTAAATATCAAGCTATAGATTTAACAGCATTTGGTTCTGGTGTCAATCGTTTCATGACTGACCACTTATCGTTTGAAATATTACGTTACTTCCCAGAAGCTGACGTTGATAATAACTATACAAAGATTGGATTAACTGGTGTGTTTGATAGTAAGTATGATAGAATAATCATTTCTAAACTTGATTACATTCCATTACCTCAATGGGTTCCAACAATGACATACAATACAACCACTAAAGAATATTATGTAGCTGGTGAAATTGTACAGTTATTAGATAGTAAATATTTCTGTAACAAGTCATGGACTCTATCATTCAACATGAATACAAAAAGTTGGGTGAGTTTCCATAGTTATATTCCTAACTACTACATAGGAGAAAACAACTTCTTTTATTCAGGATTGAATCAAGGATGTGATCTTGACTTTGTAGCTGCTGAAGAAGTTATAATATGTACACCATTAACTGGAACTGCACAAGAAATAACTTGTACGCCACTAACTGGAACTGCTTCAACGCCTTAAATAAAATACAAATGAGTACATGTAATCCAAATTTAAGGAGATGTGATTTAGCAGGTACTGCTGTAGATAGCTGTGCCTTAATTGGTAATGCCCTTTTACAAATAAGAATCCTTGTTAAACTAACAGAGATAGGTTATAGAACAGACTACTTTAATATCACTGATGATTTAGGTAATGTTCTAGGAACCAATGTTTACAAAGAAGATTTGTGTAATGGTATTTGGTATTACGTTCCTTACAATGCTACAGAGATTATTCTTGAATCAACAGGTAAGTGTAGATTCTTTTTACATAAAGATATAATTGAATTAAGTGCTACAGCAATTGCAGCTCTTGAAAATACTCCATGTGTAATAGCTAATACAGGAACATTGTGGAGACATCTCACTGATACAAAATTAACTAATAACTACTATGGAAACATAGAACCTTATGTTATTGAGTATCCATTCTACTATGAATACCAAGATGAGATCTTACAGAACGTTAAAGACTTCACTAGAGCATACAGATATCTTCCTATACCTGATGGTGTATTTAACGAAAATGCTAAGATTGAAACAAATGATCAATATTTTAATAAGGTGATCATATACAATGGTCAACAGTGTACAGGATTATTAGAACTGGTTCCTAAGCCAATGAATAACTTAGCTGCTTACAATCAGTTTCCTATTTACAATACAGATAGTAAAACAATTACATTCACGAAGAGTGATAGTTTCTATCAGTATAACACATTCTGGAATGTAGTTGTAAATAAGACTCAGCCATTATTCAGAACTAGTTGTGAATCATTGTCTATAGATAAAGTGTTAAACCAATCTAACATGGACTATGGTGTTAGATCATTTAATAAAGATACAATGAGAGCTAAAGGTGTATTGATAAGACACATCTTAGATGATACATCAGATGCACACTTAGTATCACAGTTTATTATTGCACCTTCTCAAATCTCTTACAAATAATGAAAGGTAACGTTACATGTTCTTGTGGTCATTCCTGGAATACATCAGATTCTAGTAAGAAGGATGTGAATGTCTGTCACATATGTGGTAAAGACAACACAATGAAAGATGGTGGATGGCTGGATAAATATCAAGATGGTGGAGAAGTTGAAACTCCTAAAAGAACAGCTCTTTTTAATCAAGATACATTAGCTCTACCTAAAAATAGTTATGCAAAATATACAACAGATAAAGAAAAGAGTAGACTTAAAGGAACTTCAGACAATGAAGAAATTAATAAAGCTGCAGATTGGTTAACCAATTGGTATTCTTCTCCAGGAGCAAATAGACGACTTTCAGAATCTTTAAAAACTGAAGACCCACGTCAAGTGTTGCAAGATGCTAGAGATAACATAAATAATGTTTATGTGTTAAGAAATTCTAGTAGAGATTTATTCAATGACGATATACTTGAAAATAAGAGTACAGATTTTAATTCATTAATAAGCAAGAGTTACTTACTTCGTTCAACTATAAACGCATTAAAAAATGAAGAAAACTATATGTCACCAACTGCTGACGATTACACTGCTGGATTTTATACACCTAATGGACATATAATAAATATTACCCCAGGAATAGACAAAAAAGTTATTAAAGGAACTTCTGTCCATGAATTAACTCATGCTAGTAATTTAGACAAGTATTATAATAATGTTGGGGAAAATATTTTAAAGAAACGTCCTCTTGCAAGAACAAATGGTATGGGTTTATTTCCTAGATTCAAACAACCAAAAGGAACAGATCAAGGTGACTCGCAATATATTAAAAGAGATGGTGCATATCCAAGACTAATGGAGATGCGTTACAATTCTAAAATTAATCCTAATCAGGTAATTACACCAGAACAGTTTAAAACTATAAAAAAAGAAAACCCAAAGAATGATTTATTCAGATATTATACAGACTATGATATCATCAATATGTTAAATCATTTTGCTGCAAATGATAAACCTATTCAATCAGACATTACAACTGCAGAGTATGGAGCAGAACTAAACTATAATGATTACTCTGTCTCAGCTCCTGAAGGGTTTGTAGGTGATGGATATAGTAACGTGGGACGTAACTATTCTCCTGCATGGGGAGGACAGTTTAAGGATGGTGGAAAATTATCATTCATAAAAGATCCAAAGCTTCGTAATATGTTAGAAGGTTACAAGCCAGAACTTCTACAGACTATTGATGATTACAGATTACCAGAAGGTTATATGGCTGGAAGTATTTATCCTAGCACTGAGGTGTCTACATCTATTGGTGGAGAAGATGGTGAACCAGCTTATTTAATTCCTTCATTTAAGTATGGATATCCTTTACAAGATCCTGTACAAGAGTTTAATATGACAGAACAATATCTTGGTGGGCCATTTAAGACTTGGCAAGATGCTGAGAAGTTTCAAGAGATAAGACATCAATACGTTGAGAAAGGCCAACCTTTACCTTCTCCTATTGCTACATCAAACATGGCTATGGGAGGTTCTCTTCCAGGAGCAACAGGTTCTATGTATGCTAGAGTAGGAGCTCCTAGTAAAGGGAAATATAGAAACTTAAGGTATAAGACAGATGCTTCTGCACAGAATGGTACAGAGATGAGATACTATCAAGAGGGTTTAGATTTTAAACCTAAATCAATAAGTAAGAATGGAAGCGAGTTGACAAAGCTTGATCAATTAACTAACTTTACAAATTACAACACTAAACAACCAGGAGGCTGGTTGGACAAATACCAATAATATGAAAGCTCAAATATTAAAATTAGGAGGTGTAACAACTGAAGCAGAATTCTACAAGAAGTATCCTACAGAGAAAGCTTTTATGGCGAAGCATGGAAAGAAACTAGAGAAGTTGAAGAAAGCTGCAGGTGGTGGATTTGTTCCATCAGATATTCCAGCAGATGCATTGAATCCTCAAATGCCCTTTGATCCTTCATCCTCTTCAGGTACCAAAGGTGGATTTGGTGGTATTGATAAATTTATCAATAGTGATATTGGTGGAACAGTATCTTCATCTTCATCATCATCGTCTAATAAAAAAGGATTTGATTATGGACAGTTTGCAGGTACTGTTCTTGAAGCTTATCAAGATGGCCAAGCTAGTTCTACTTACAATAAAAAACTAGATCAGTATTTAGACCTAAGTAAAATGCTTGGTGCAATTCCACCAACTAAAGAACCAAAGCCTGATTATATTCGTCCTCAACTTGTTACAGGAGCTACACCAAAAGGAATTCCTGCAAAGAATGGTGCAATGATTGGTGGTAATCCTACAGAGATTCAGAACATGTATACTTCAGGTGACATCTATACAGATCTTGAAGAAACTAATCCAAAACAATATGGATGGGGTGGAGAATTAGCTAACCTTAATGCTCAATGGAACAATAAAGGTGTTACAGGTAATATAAGTCCTGGGTGGCAAGCTGCTAAATCAGCTACAAGTTTTATACCTTTAGTTAGGGATGTAGTTGATTATGCTGCACAAACTGAAGCTAATGAACAAGCAGGTATGTTAGCTGATAAACAAACTGGATTTTATAATAACTTAGCTGCTAGTGCACTTCAGAATGTTAACGCTGGACAGTTTTCTGCTAATTTAAAATATGGAGGATCTATAGATTCTATGGAACGTGGTGGTTATGTTAGTAATGATTGGATGCCACAAGTGATTGCTACATTTGGTGAACATAAATTAAAAGATTTATTGAAGCCCCCTCATGATGCAGATATGCTAAGAGCTGGTGGACATTTAAAATACTACACTCCTCCTAGTGCAGAAGCTATGAATACAGGTAGAGCTGAGTTTGGTGCAGAGATACAAACTTTATGGGGTGGTGATATAAAACAAGTTGGAGTTAATCCTATTCTTGGACCATTAGGTATGTTATCTGGTGCACAACATTCAGAACGTGCTCCTGATGCATTAGCAAAAAATGGTATTGGTATAAAGTTTGGTAATAATGTAATAGAAGCTGAGAATAGAGAAGGTATTGTTATGCTTGCTAATGGTGGAGAGATTGATGCAGGAACAGGAAAGCCTAGTAAGAATGCATACATATTTGGAGCAGAACCAATTCAAGAATGGGCTAAGAAAGCTATTGAAGATAATGACATCAAAGTAGGAACAACATTTAAACACTATTATGATATTAAATCTAAGCAACAGAAGAAGTTGAATAAACAAGAACTTGATGTAACAGAAGAGCTTGCTAATTTTAATGTAGACGATAGTTATGACCAGTTAAAAATGAATGGACTTATGGCTACAAAGAAAGGTATAGATATGCAAAATCTTGATCTTGCTAAATACATTGCCAATGCTGCTGCTGTACAAACTGCTATCAATGAAACTGATGAAGAGATGGGTACAGCTAAGTATGGTAAAAAATTAAAGAAGGCTGCGTTTGGTGCTAAGATGACTACTGCTGCACTAGGAACAGATTTGCCAGGAGTACATCCAACTGTTTCTGGACTAGTGGATCTATTGAAGAAAAAAGGATATGACTTAAAGATTTCATCTGGAAATAGACCAGGTGCAAAAACTTCTTTAGGTAAACCATCTAGACATGCTGTAGGTGAGGCAGTTGATGTACAGTTTCCTAAGTTAGGGTCACAAGCATATGCATCATTAACTAAAGATGCAGATATTGTTAAATACATGATGGATAATGGTTTAACAGCACTTGATGAATATGATCCTAAAGTTGCAAAACAAACAGGCGCTACTGGTGCTCACATTCATTTTGGATTTGATAAAGGAACAGCCTTATCTAATAAATTTAGAGATACTGTTTCTTCTAATCAACTTCCTTCTCCTACTGATGAGCAAGATAATTATTATATGCCTAATTCAGACTATGCATTAATAGAGCAACCAATAAATCAAATGCCTGCAATGCCACAACAAACCCAGGCACTATTGCAACAAGATCAAGAAGAGTATTTCCCTATACAACAACCTTCTTCTCAATCAGTTAAACCTGCTTCAAAATGGTCAAAAGGATTAGAAACATTTGGTAATAATTTATTGACAGGTTTAGAATCTGCACTTCCTTATTTAAGACCTAGTAATCAAAGACCTATGGATCCTGAGGCTTTTACTAGTGAGATGTTTACTTTGGCTACAAATCAATTAGAACCTGTACAAGCTCAGAAGTTTGTTCCTTATTTAACTCAAGGTATTCAAGTTAGTTTACAGGATCAAATAAATGAGGTGACAGCACAGACTCGTGCTGCTGAAAGACTGGCTAGAGGTAATCCTGAAGCACTTGCTATGATTGCTTCTCAAGCATATGATGCTAAGAATAAAATAAAAGGTGAAGAGTTTAGACTTAATCAAGGAGAGAAGCAACGTGTTGCAGAAACTAATAGACAGGTTTTAAACGAAGCTAATAAGATGAATCTTGGTATCATGGATGAGCAATACGTAAGACAACAAACAGCTAAGTCTAAAACTAAAGAACAAGCTAGAGTTGCCCTTAGTTCTATCTCTGATAAGATTCTTAAAAATAAGTTTGAGAATAAAGAATTAGGAATATATGAAAACCTATATGGTTTTAGATTTGGTCCAAATGGTCAAGCTTATAACACAAATATTACAACTTTCAATACTCCTACTGTAGGTGATAATGCAAGACCACTTAATGATCTGACACAATCAGAAATAAAAAAAGTTCTCGATGATGCTAGAAAAGCAAAATCAAAGAACATAGAAACAAAAGGACAAGGTGGAATTGTAAAATCCATGCATGAACTCTAATTGAATTGATTATATAAGATTACCAACTTTTGTTAGTAGTCTTTGTATATGTAATATTTTAAATTATATTTGTTAATTATACTCACTCATGGCTTCATTCACTGACGCAATATCGACCTTTAACCCTTATGTCTCGCAACTTCCAATAGATGCGATGGTAAAGGTTGGTATGTACAAGCAACAAAAGTACGACGAGGGTGTACAAAAAATTCAAGGCTATATAGATAACATAGCTGGATTAGATGTATATAGACCAGTTGATAAACAATATCTTCAATCTAAGTTGAATGAACTAGGAAGCAATCTTAAAGGCGTTGCTGCTGGTGACTTCTCTAATCAACAAGTAGTTAACTCTGTTGGTGGAATGGCTACACAATTGATTAAAGATAAGCAAGTACAAAATGCTGTAGCTTCCACTGCTAATATAAGAAAGCAGGATCTTATAATGGAAGAAGAAGCAGCCAAAGGAGAAGGCTTAGAAAATCAAGATCTTTATAATGATCAGAAGATGAAGTATTTATCTTCTACAGAAACAAATGGATCTTTTGTTAATGGTAGATATGTTCCTTACATCAATGTTAATAAGAAGTTAAAAGAGATTGGTGACATGGTGGGAATAAAAGGAAACATTGTAGAGACATTATTTAAAACTGATACTCGAGGTAATCCATTACCAGAGTATGTTAAAAATCCTAAAACTGGAAAGCTAGAACAAAAAGGATATCAATGGAATGATATTGCTGTAACTGAAACCTTCAAAGGTAAAGACGCTGCCAATTTATTATCAGCATTTAAATCAGCATTAACTCCAGCAGACTATCAACAGTTAGCAATCACTGGTAGATATATGTATAAGAATTACGATGCTCAGCAAGTTGCAGATTTGGCAACAACTGAGTATAGTGATCAATTGAATACATTAGATAAAAGAATAGATGAGCAAAAGTTATATTTAATCAATGCAGAAAATGCTGCTACGCCTAACACTGATGATATAACTGCACACAGTCAAATGTATTCTTTATTAAATGAGCAAAGAGATTCTATATTAAAAAATAAAACTACTATAGAAGATAATATTTTAAAAGGTAATCTTGATGCAGTTAAAGGTAGTGTGTATGCTGATAGATATCTAACAGACATGAGTACTAGAATGTCTAGTATAGACACATCTAGAAAAAGTGAACTAAGTCCTTATTATACAATAGATAAAGACAATAAAGATTTTGCTTACAGATTAGGTCAAGATAATATTTCAAACTATTATAAAGGATTAGAGAGTAATAGAGCAGACAAAAGATTATTTCTAGATGAATCAAAAGATCTTCGTGAAGCTAAAGCATTTGAATTTAAGTATGGAATGAATTCTAAAGGACAACCTATAGATACTGCTTTACCAAGTGAACTTAACTTCGAAGATCAAAATATAGTTAATCGTGTAAATACACAAGTAGAAACTAAATACGAAAGTTATGTAGATGCAACTAATAAAGCTGCAATGACATTGGCTAAGCAATACTTCAAAAATCTTCCTGGTAATAAAGATCTTACAGAAGAACAACTAAGTCTTAAACTAGCAAATACATTAAAGAAGTATAATGCTCCATTAGTTCCTGGTGAAGAAAATAAGATATTAAACAACTTTGCATTAAAAGGTCTTGCAGAATTTAAAAAGAATAAAGGTAGTGTTCCTTTAGAAAATCAAGGAGCCTATAATACTTTTGATGAATTGTTACAAGCAACTACCAGTATGAGAACTGGATTACAAACTATTGATAAAAAAGCAAAACAGCTAGCTAAAGAACAAGGCATTGATGTAGAAAACATGGAAGATGTTTCAAAGTCTGCAAAAAGTTTTAATTTAACATTAGAGAGTGGAGACTTTTGGGGTAAGACAGTTACTTTAAGTAAAAAAGACGCAATCAATCTTGCAATACTAAAAGCAGAGAATACTGGTTTTTCTGGATACATCCCTAGATATCTTACTCCTGATTCTAATGAACAAAATGCAATGGAAGATAAAGCTTATAAAGAACTTGTTGCAACACATGGAATTGATAAAGCTAATGCAATAATTAGTGTAAATACTAAATTTAAAATACCAGCAGTTGCCCCATTGGCTGATATGATAAATACAAAACAAAATACAGCTTACTCAAAAATCAGAGCTCAGTTGTATAAAGATAATTCATTTATAGATCAAGGTCAAAGAGTTCCAATATTTGTAGACGATGATAATAAAGAAGCTGTAGGTAATAAACTATCAACAGTTCTTAATAAATACAAAGATATTATTCCAGGTGGAGAAGATGTTGCAAATAAACTAATTGATGACATAACAGCTAATAAATTTAAAGCAGATGTTAACACTATTCCTACAGGAAATTTTGAAGAAGCAACTTATGAGTTAGAAGTAAATGGTGTTTCAATTCCAATCAGTGCATCAGATTATCCATTCCTTACTAATCAAAAAACGCCTAAAGCAAATATAATTCCTTCATTTGTAACAATGTTAGATAACAATAGAACTTCTAATCTTACAGGTAGTAACAATAAAGAAACTGGTAATTTATTTGGTAGCTCTAAATTTTTAAATTATAAAGATCCTAGATATACATTAACTGGTGATTATGTTACAGACTTAGATAATAAAGGAGATGAGAATGATATTTATTGGCTTAAATTATATAAGCACGATACGTATGGTCAGGAAGAAACAAAAGTAATATCTTACGATCAACCTATTCCAAAATATGTAAATGGTCATTTCAATCCTGTATTAAAGACACTACCTATTGGTTTTACTACTGATATCATTAAACAAATTGAACCCAAATCTAGATAATGGCTAACGAATTAAAACCAGTAAATCTGCCAGCAGCAATGCCAGATTATAACTTTAATACAATTCCTGCTATTAGTACTCCAACTAATAACAACACTGCTCCTGATTATCATCAGCAAGTAATGGCATTAGCTACTAAAGGTTCAGCAGATATAAGCAACACTCTTCCATTATTATCTGGAAAAGATGTTGATACATCTGGTAGATATCCTATAGTCTATCCTGGTATAGATAACGAAAGTGTATACGCTGAACAACAAAGTTTTTTTGAAAAGGGAGTAAATGGAGTTAAGAAATTAGCTGGCATTGGTAGTGCTGCATTTATAGGAGGTACAGTGGGACTTGTTAATGGTATATATCAATGGTCTAAAGATGGTAAGTTCAACTCATTTTATAATAATGAATTAACTAATTCATTAAATGATTACACAGAATCATTAACAGATTCAATTCCTTTCTATAAAACAGAAAGACAGAGAAATGCAAGCTGGTGGGAACCAACAAACTTATTTTCTGGAAACATGTTATTTGACAATATTGTTGGTAACATGGGATATGTTGTTGGAGCAGGTGGTGCTGGTATAATTACAGGAGGAATTATTAACTCAGCATTAAAAGGATTAGGTGCAGTTGCAGGTCTTATAGCATCAGGAGCAAAGGGTGCTGCAACAGCAGATGCTATTCTTGGAGAAGCCATATCAGTTGGAACTTCAGAAGCATTAGGATCAGCTACAAATAGATTACAAGCTGCATGGACAGCTGCAAAATCAAAAGGATTAGTTGATAAAGGCGTTAAGGCTATTGCATCTACTGCTGGTGAAGCAGGACTTGAGGCACTTAATAATAGCAGAGAGTTTAAAGCTAAGATGGTTGAGGACTATATAGCTAAGTATGGAATAGCTCCTAGTGGAAAAGATCTTGAAGATATTAATAGCTATGCTGAATCTGTAGGTAATACTAGTTACGCTCTTAACACAGCTGTATTGAGTGCGTCTAACTACGTCATGTTACCAAAGATATTCTCTTCTTCTTTCAAGTCAGAGAAAACATTATTAAACAATATTGCTAGAGATGGTGAGAAATATATTTCTACGTTACCTCAATCAGGATTTGCTAAATATGCTTATGGTACAAGTAAAGGATTAGGTACTGTCTTTGCAAAAAGTGAGGCTGCTGAAGAAGGTGCACAATATGCAATCACTACAGGTACACAAAACTATTTTGCTAGAAAAGCAAGAGGTGAAGACTCTGGTATAATTAGAGACATGTTAGGGTATGGTATTAAAGAAGCTCTTACATCTGATGAAGGTTTATTAAATATCTTTACAGGTGGTGTGTCAGGTGGACTTGTTTCTTCTGTTAGCACTATAAAACAAAGAGGAGTTTTTGGATATGGGGGAGATGAGCAAAAAGTAAGAGATGCTGCTATTCCTGCATTTACTAATACAACTCTTAAGAATAGATTAATTGATGCAGAAAGTAATATTGCTGCAGGTGAACAAATTCAAAGAGAAAGAGAAGCAAGAATTGCTGAGGGAGATATACTTGGTGCAAAGAATCTAGAAACAGATTACGCTCATGCGTTTATTGATACACGAATGAAGTTTGGTGCATCTGAATTCATCTATGATGAAATAGCTGACATGAGACAGCAGGCACTTACAAATTTTCCAAGTCTTCAGAAAGAAGGAGTTGCTAACACTCTAGATAAAAAAGAAACATTCTTAGCTCGTTTAGATAACATTGAAGAACAAGCTAGATATACAGAGAAAGTAAATGAGCAGTTAACTACGACATTTGGTTTAGAGTTAAATGACAAAGCTGAGCGTAAATATTCTGACAGAACTATTGACATGCTTACGTATGGACTAGTTAAAATTAGAGACTTTAGTAATCGCATAAGTCAAATGCAAAATAGATTACTAAATGATGGTATAGTTACTGACGAATTAGTTGAGGCTATTGATAATAAGAAAAGTACAAAAGATGCTATAGCAAATATTACTAAGGTTGTAGATGAAACATTTGCTAACGAACCTGTTAGTAAAAGAGATCAAGCCATTGAGTTGATAGAAGATGTAGCAAGACTTGCTAAGTTCAGAAAAGGATATACACAAGAATATAATTCTATATTTGAGAATCCAGAAGAGTACGAACTTAAACCAGTAACTGAGAAAGTAAGACAAAGAACAACACCAAATGCTTTAGGGTATGAACAAATAGATATAGATAAAGAATACTCTTTAACTTCTCCTCTTTATAGACAAGGAGACGTTCTTGTTACTGCTCCTACAGTTAAGATTGTTGGTGAAACAGAAGGTGGTGAATATAAAGTTCAAATGCCTAATGGTGAAATTACATACATGCGTCCAGAACAATTTAAGGATGAGTATGAAAGAACTGAGTTTGAACCAACAGATCAAATCATACTTAATCTTATAGATCAAGTTGCTACAAAGGAATTAAACAAAAGAGGATATTACACTCCAGAAGATCAAACACCTATTGATTATGCAAACTCTTTAGGTATTCCAAATTTAATTGATGCTATTGAAACAGAAATGGCTCCTGAACTTGAAAAATACAAACAAGAGCAGGAAGAAGCTAGAGAGAAAAGAGCTATCCTTAAAACATTACAAGATGAACTAACTAAGGTTCAAGAAGAAGCTAATAAGAATGCATCATCTACAGTTACTACTGCTTCAAGCGTTGCCTCTGAAGTTAAGCATTCTATTGCTGAGGAAAATAAGAAAGATGCATCAACCATCTTTATAACGACTTCTACTAAGTCAATTGAGAACAATCCTAATCCAGATGATTACATTGTAAGATTTAATAACTTCATAAACAATGCTCGAAATTTTAAGAACAGAGCAAAGTTAGAAGCGATCATGTTTACTCTTGACACTGAATCTAAATTAGGATTAAGTGGCGCTGTTCCATATATGTGGGGACAGAAAGAAATGACTGAGGGAAGACAAACAGCAATGACAAACACTACATCAGGTAATGTGGTTCTTGCATTTGTTGAAGTTGATAAGAATGACAATAAGTTCTTTATTGATGCACAAGGTAATCGATTAGGAAAAGTTGGTGAGCCTGTTGACTTAAATAAGGTTGTGCTTGCTGATATGCCAACTGCAAGTTTAGAAGTTGGTAAAAACAAAGAAGGAAAACCTTTTACTAGAAATAGAGAGAATCAACAAGAAGAAGCTGAGGCTTACAAAAAGTCGTGGCAAACATTTCGTGAAACAAAACTATTTGGAGAAAAAGCAAATTACTATTCATTTAAGTTTGTAGTATCAAAAGGTAAACCTATCATTAATGAATCTTCTCCAACAAAGAATTCTGTAGGAGGAAATCTATTATCTAATGATATATTACAGAATAATCAAGTCCTATTAGTTAACACTACAGGTAAGTTTACTCACGTGGATGGTGTCATTTATGACTTACCAGTAGGTAGACCATTCATTGTATTTGATGACTTATTACAAGTTGTTAATAACAATACATTATCTGATAACCAAGCAAAGACTGTTCTTAGCATATTTAAAGAATTAGTTAACACAACTATTTCTCAAAGTAAAGGTGGTAAAGATACATACGATCCTAAGAAGAATGTGTTCTTAAGAAACATATTATTCTTTAGTGATAAAGAAGATTCTACTAGTGAGAATAAAGTTTACCTTAAAGGTACAAACTTACACATAGGTAGTAATGTATATGATCTTGTTACGTTAGATAGACGTGAGAAAGAAATACTTGATCAGTTAAAGACAGTGTATCACACTGTTAATAATAAAACTTTAGATAAAGGAATAACTGAACCTTTTGTAGAATACTACACAGAAGGAGATGAAGTTAAGTCTAGAGAATGGAAGAGCTATCAATCTTATTTGTTGTCACCAACTACTCCAGATGGTAAGGCTAGAGAGATGCCTGTTACAACATCTGTAGAAAAACAAACTCCTGCAGTTCCTTACAACTACACTCGTAAGTATGTTAAGTTGTTAGGATTTGAATTGCCTATTGAAAAGCCTAAGAAGCAACCTGCTGCTACACAAACATCAGAAGAAGTTTCTACTACTGATGTATATGATAATACTTATCCTACTGAGAAGTATGGCGACATAAAGTATAAATATACAATTAATGATAAAGGTAATCCTGAGATTGATATTGATCCAAACAGTGAAGCTGTAAAAGGTATTGCTAAGAATCCTGAACTTATAGAAACGTTCATAACAGCATTAAAAAAGAACAATTTATATTCTGTATCATTTACTCCAGAAGAAGTTGTTATATCATTATACACTGGGGCTATTAGTAGTAAGATAAAAAAAGATACGCCACAAACTGCTGAAGAAAAAACTGCTGAAGAACAACCAGTTATTAATGAGGAAGAAGTTAAATCTGATATAGCAGCATCCACTCCACAAGAACCTACTATAACAGTTGGAGAAGAAGACGATGATTTATTTAGTTTAGCTAGTGAAGGAGAGTCAATGAATCAAGATGATATTGATACATTTACAAGATGGGCTAAAGCCAATCTTCCAACAATGCCTTATCAGTATCTTGATAACATGATGCGTACTCGTGATGGTAGACTTGCTTTTGGTAAGGTTTCTAAAGGTGTTGCATACATTGTAAAGAATGGTAAGAAAGGTACAGAGTATCACGAATCATTCCACTTTGTATTTAATTACTTGTTGCCTAAAGAACAACAAGATGCAATGCTTAATGATGTTAGATCTAGAGAAGGATCGTTTGAAGATAGAGCTAGTGGTAAAACTGTAAACTATGCTGATGCTACAGATCTTCAGATTGAAGAAAAACTTGCTGATGATTTTGCTGACTTTAGATTAGGAAAGATTAAAGCTAAATCTTTATCTGAAAGAATCTTAGAATTCTTTAGAGGGATACTTGATTTCTTCAAATCTATTATAGGTAAGGAAGATAAGATTGAAAGATTGTTTAAAGCAATTGATAAAGGTCAATTTGCTAATAAGCAATTGTTAGATATAAATAAAAGGCTGCCTACTAAATTTAGTTTAAGTGTTTCTGAGAGACAACTTAATGCATACGTTGAAGATATAACTGCTCGTGTATTCAGAGCAATCATGCCTAATAATAAATCATTATTTGATTTTGAGAAAATAAATATTCAATCAGTTCTTAACAACATTAGAGAAACTAACCCAGGTTATAATCAAATGTCTAATGCTGTATGGAAAGAATTATTAGTTAAAACAAAAGACTTTATTTCAGGATTAAAAGTAAATTTTGATGGTGAGGCATTTGTAAACATCAATGATGAGAATGCTAATAAAAATGATTATGCTGCTGATGCATTTAGTGTAGACTACAAGAAGTCATCTCCATTTGCAATTAAGTTATTAGTTAGCTCTTTAGTTAAAACTAAAAAGCATGAGTATGGTTTATTTGATAAACCTACATTAGATAAAGCTCCTTCTGATCTTGGTGGTGGTTACCAATTAGTACCATACAATCAAGCATTCAGTACATTGTTAAATCACTTCCAAAATGTAAAAGATCAAGATACATTTGTAAAGAAGTTAGTTGAATTAGCAAAAGAAAAATCTGAGTACACTGCTTTGTTCTTAAGGCTTGGAGGAGATATTGGAAGTGGTAAGATTGACTTTGATGCTTATGACGATTATGATTGGAGATTATTTACTTCTGCATTCTTAACATTTACTAAACAAAGACCAGAAGCAATTAAGCAATTCAAGAGAGGGAATGATATTACTATTGGCTCAGCTGTACAAGTTGGATCTGTTAAAGATATCAAGAACACATGGTATAATGATATGTTAATATCTGCTGTTGATCTTGATGTTTGGGAAGCTAATGTAGAATATGTTCCTAAAGAAAATGAGCCTCCTAGATTAATTAAGAAGACAGGAAACTTCTACACTATTAATCAGAAGGCAGTAAGAGAGTATAATATTAAAGAACCTGTAATTTCAGGTGTGTATTACCCAGAAGGACAATTAGAATTTTTAAAAAATCTTGGTATTAATTTTGGTGAATATAACTATGATAGAGTTTCTGATAAAGAAACATTTGCAAAAGCAGTTAATAGTATTCGACTTGGATTACTAGGACTAGGTGGTAAAGTATATAAAATAAAAGGTAAGCAATTAGATGTTGATAAAGGATTAGAATCATTATCAGCTTTATATGCTAAAGCTACATCTACTGCTATTAGTACAACTTTAATAAACGTTAATGGCGAACAGATTCAAGAGTTTACAGATAGCAATGCTCCTTCATACTTTGAATCTGTATTTAATTCTGTAGAAACTATTGATGAGTTACTTGAGGAAATGCCTCAATTGAATGATGTATATTCTGCTAGCTCTGATTTATTGAAACCAGGAGGAATATTCTTTGATGAAAATCGTAAGAGAACCAGCCTTCCTTTAAAAGTTCAATACATAAATGGTGAAGAAGATTTATTAAAAGGTGGAGGTAAAGATACATCATCTCTTGATAAAGGAGATAGATTAACTGTTGAGATTAATCAAAACATTGATGGTAACTATTATATATTAATTCCTGCAGATAGTTCTACAGAGTGGATGATGCGCATGGGTAATAGAATTAGTTATGATAGATTTGAAGATGGTGAAACAGGTATTCAAGATTCGCTTCTTATATTCCACAACTATCTATTTGATGAAATCAATCTTGCTAGAGATGCAGAAAGAAGATCAAAGGCTTATCACATCAGTGATAAGATGGCTAAAGAATTAAGATTCTTTAAAGGTATTCTTTCTGAAAGCATGTTAGATAAAGTTAATGAATTAATTGATTCTCCAGAATTCAACAAAGAGATATTTGATAACTTCCTTAATGAGGAAACTTCAAAAGTAGTTAATGGTAAAACTATCACTAAGCAAGAAAATTTAACATCTATAAATGATAGTATTGTTAAGTTTTTAAATGCTTCAAGAGATGAAGTAAAAAATCTATTAATTGAGAATAATCAAATCAGCAGTACTGAGAATAGAGATAAACAAATTAGATATAAGTATCTTGGATTACTTGATAAGTTTGTAAATGGTAACAAGTTAAACAAGAAGAGATTAAGTGAAGATGAGCTTAATAACATTCTTTCATTTGTTAATACTAATTATATCCTTAATAACATTGAGTTACATAAGATATTGTTTGGGGATCCTTATCAATTTAAAACTGATAAAGGATTGAGTGAAGCTACCAAACGTGCTAAGTCATTCTTATCACAACGTAGAAGATCATTTGATTCTCGTGAGTATACTAACTTCTTGAATAGAGAAATGAATAAGGTGGATGGAATTGAATTGATACCAGGTGATCCAGGATATCATGAGTTCAAACATTACTTAAGAACTATAACTACCAATGATGTATATACAGTTGATAACCTAGCTAATAGTGATAAGCCTTATGCTGATAAATATGCTAGAAATAATGAAACTGATGCATCTTCTCGTTTGTCTCCAACTGCTTATAGAGAGATTAAGAAAAGAAATGCACAATGGCCTCAAGAAGCTGAAGACTTTCATCAATGGCAAATGGCTTGGACTAGACAGAACTGGCCAAAATATACATATACTAATCGTGAGTTAGAAGCACATGATATTGCATTGGTAAACAAACCAGCTCCTAATTATATGATAGACGTATTGAAGCCTATTGTATCTGGTAGTAAGTATGGTAAAGATTTTATTGATAACGTAATTGATAAGTTCTCTCAAGTTCCTATTTACTATAGTATGGTAAAAGGTAAGATCTCAGAAGAACACTATCTTAGAATGTTTAATGATAAGGTAGACTATGAGGTTGTAATCTCTGGTAGAAAGATGGGTGCTGAAGATGTACGTGAGTTATATAATGGTAATGGTACTTATAACAATTCTGAGATTGATCGTAGCACCTTTATAGATATACCTTGGTCAGCTTATGGTATTCAACAAGAGAATAGTTATGATAGAGAGAAACTTCAAACAAGAGGATCTCAGTTAAATAAGCTAGCCACTGTAGACTTGTTTAGTAATGGTGTACCTATTGGTGCAACTCCAGAAAGACAAGAGATTATTAGAGAAGCAGTTAATAGAAATACATTAGCTCTTTCTAATCTAATTGATCAAGGATATAGAAACTTATTAAATAAACTAGGATTAGAAGATCTTGGTGGTACATATAAGTTAGTTGATAAATCTGCTGTTGCTGATATATTGAGACAATCAATGTTATCTCAACAGATGTCTATCAATGCATTAGATAGTGTTACGTTAGTAGATGGAGAGTTTGTAATTCCTTTTGAGGCATCTACAAACTATGCACAAATTAAAAATCTTCTTTATTCTATAGTTAACAAAACTATAGTATCTCCAAAGATGAATGGCTTCTCTGGTGTACAGCTATCATCAGCAATGATGGAGGATGCATTAGTGGGAAGAACATTGATGGAAAAATATGAGGTTATTATAGATGGTAAAAAGAAGTTTAAGTATAGAGATATTACTAGAGAAACCTATGAAGGTTTGTCAGACGAACAGAAAAAGAATATAAGATTTGGTGCAAAAGATCTTAAGTTCTATGAGGATGAAGATGGTAAGCGCTATTGTGAGATATATCTTCCTAACTATTTGACTAAGTATTTCCCAGGACTAACACCAGATCAAGTTTTAGAAAAGATAAAGCTGTCTCCAGATGGTAATAAGATCTTAAGTGGTATTGGATTTCGTATCCCTACAGATGCTTTGAATAAAGTAGAAGTATTTAAGGTGAAAGGTTTCCTACCTGCATACATGGGTAGATCAGTGATAGTTCCTTCTGCGATTACAACTAAAGCAGGATCTGACTTTGATATTGATAAGTTGAATATGTACTTAAGATCTGTATACACAGATTCACAGGGAGATGTTCGTTTAGTTAAGTTAAGAGGTACTTCAGAACAAAGTGTAGAAGATAGACAAGAACAAACTAAGAGCTATTTCAGAAAAGTATTTGATGATACTATTGAACAAGAAATTGTAAGACTTTCTAAATATGATAACTTTAGAGATGTGCTTGTAAGCTTCTTTAGTAAATTAGAAGCTATCCAACAATTAGAAGGACAAGTTGATTTGAATTCTTTATCAGAAGAAGACCAAAGATTCTATGCTATTCATGAGAACATCTTAAGCAACATTATGGATCAGGCAACTGAAAATGGTGTCATGCCTTCTGATTACATGAGAGCTCAGATAGAAACTATTGGAGATGTAAAAGATGACTTGTTTGCAAAAATATTAGCATCTAAAACAAAAAGCCAATATGTAGAAAAAATGTATGGTAAAGCATTAGAGAATGAATTTTATGATTCTCTAGAAGAGTTATTAACATTACCAGAAAACTTTGATAGACTTGTTAATCCTAATACAGATGAATCTTTAAAAGACTTAGCTAAAGAAATTGATAAGCTAGAAGGAGTAGATGAATCAGCTGTAGTAAATCCTTTACTTAATAGAGGATTCATGAGTGGAATGAGACATGCATTTACATTAGCTAAGAAGTGGGTTGGTGTTGCTGCTGTTAATATCACTGGTAACTCATTGTATCAGAAGACTCAAGTGTATGTGAAAGATTCTGCTACATCACTATTATTCCCTCATAATACTGTTGAGATCAATGGTCAGAAGCATATATCTTTATCAGGTATGTTAAATACTCTTGATCAATATATTTCTGATAAGTTATCTGAATATGCTAATGGTTTTGTGGACGTTGCAAAAGATCCATACATCTTGAAGATTATATATAGTGATCGTATTGTAGGATCGTTTATGTTCTTAGAAAGAGCAGGTGTATCAACTGACACTATTGGTTATTTTATGAATCAACCAATTATTAAAAAGCATATTAACTATCTAGATACTACAAAGAAATCTTTAAACTCTATTAATAATATAAACAACGTACGATACACTGAAAAAGCATTTAAAACAAGCAAATCAAATCTTCAAAAAGCAAAATTGATATTAGCTGAATATAAAGAAAGTGGTGATATTGGAAAGCTAAATAAATTATTACAAGATGGTATTAAGAATAGAAATAGTTTAAATAGTATTGACAATGCAATACAGCATCTTTTATTACAAGAGTTTTTAAAGATAGTTGATTTAGCAAGTGCAAACTTTAAAGTTAGTCAAGCTATTAACTATGATACTACTAACTTTAGAAGCTCTGAAGAATTTGATAGAAAGAATGAGATAAGAGATTCTGCTAAAGAAGATAATCTTATTGCTGGTATTGATGGTATATTAGAATCATCATTCATTTCTCCTATCATTAATGCATTGGAATCTTCTACTGAAGCATTGGGTGAGATCTTAGTATTCAATAAGAATGAATTTAGACAAGTGTTGAAAGATACATTAAAGTATTATTCAAACAGTAAGTATATTAGTACATACAAGTTTAGAAAGATTGCTGAGAAGGCCACTGCTTCATTCTTGGATTATTTGATATATACAAAAGGTCCATACATAGATCTTAAAGGATTGTTAGTAGATGAAGATAGTGTTGCAGATAAAGTGTTGAAGTATAAAGAATCTAGAAAGGATATACAGATTCTACAAAAACTTTCTGTAGTATTTAGAGAGAATGCAGAGAATAATGTAAAGACTGTTAGACTTAACTCTAAATTAAATAATTCATTTGATGAGAATGTACTAACAGGATACATGAGAGAGATGAGAAATGATAGTGATCCTGAGGTAAGAAAGTTATATAATGATATTGTAAGAGTGGTAATCACTCAAGGAAGTGTTATGCATCCTGGATCATTAAAGAGGATTGTTCCTTTAGAAGATTATGCAAGTATAATTGCACCAATCATGAAAAATTTGGTTTACGATGAAGACATCACTAACTTTGCTAAAGGTAACTGGTTCCAAAAGAATATGTATTATGATAGGGATGTAGCTGTTTTACACACTCCTAAGTTTATTGCAGGTATGCAGGCAGTAGATCCAGAGACAGGAAATAAAATAACTGTAGCAGTTCCTGTAGAAGATTATACTGACATAGCTTACCCAGAAGAGTATCCACTTCCACAAGATCCAGATGTAATAGTAAAAATGTATTACATGCCTACAGTTGTAATAAATAAGAAGTTAGGATCTACTTATGATAATAAAAAATTATTACGTATTAGTAAAAATGCACAAGGTGCAGGTTCACCTATTATTGTAATTCCTAGAATAATTTCAGCACCTTATGGTGTTGATGAGGCTGTTGATTTTGAATCAGCACACACTGTACCAAATAAAAAATATGCAGTGCTAGAATCTGAAATAGGTGATGCTATCAATATGAGGTATGGATATGAATTGGTTACTGATGATGATCAAAATCCAATCTACGATGAAGATAATAAAGGAAATAAATTCTTTCTTTATAAAGCAATCAACTTATTTGGAGATCCTGGACTAGCTGTTGAATATGCATTATTTAAAGACAGGTCATCATTTGACAACAATACAAAAATAGTTGATGCTCCCCTTTCTAATAGAGATATTGCTAATGAGTACAATAGTAAGAAGTTTAAGAAAGAAGGAGAGGATAGAGATTATGAAACAGATGCATTATCAGAAGATTTAAAATGTTAAATAAATGGCACAAATTTGTAGCATAGGATTAGATAGAGCAATAGCAAAAGTAGTTGCTGACAAGCCTTGGTTGGAATATAACAGGGAGGAGAACTATATTGAGGTATTGCCTTCTGCAGAAGCTAGGATTGGAGAGTATAATATTGCACCTGTTACTAGAGGATATGCAAAATCATTAAACACTTCTATAAACAAAGGTCGTGACATAGGCACTATGTTCTATCCCACCACTATGGGATATCGTCATATTGTAAAGATTGCTCCAATCAGAGAACAACTAGAACTATTAAATGCTGAGGATGAGCAAGAGAAAAAAGAACTAGAAAAAAAGATTCTAGAAAAAGAAGCCACTGCGATTAATCTAATTGAACAAGAAAGAGGAGATTACACTGAGGATGATAAAGGTGAATTCTATCAACTAGGTAAAACATCTACAGAAACATCTAAAGCATCTGGTAAAACTATAGCGTTAGTAAAAGATTTATTAAATAGAATAGGCGTTAAGGTAGAAGTACTTTCCAAAGTTTCAGTTAATGGTGTATCTCAAGATATAAATGGTGTAGCTGACATCATGCAGAAGCTTGTTCAAGTTACGCAAGATAAAATTGGTGTAGCTCTTCCAGAAGAAGCTATGCACTTTGTTGTAGAGATATTAAAACAAAAAGATCCTAAGCTATATAATAAATTATTATCTGAGATAAATGGATATGAATTATACAATCGTGTAGTTGATGAGTATGGAAAGCTAAAATCTTATCAAGAACCAGATGGTAGACCTAACATCAAGAAGTTAAAGGATGAAGCTATTGCTAAGATATTAACTGAGGTTATCATTAATCAGAATGAAAATGTAACAGAGAAACCTCAAAACTTAGCAAAGGTTGAAAGTTGGTGGCAGACAATCATCAATGCACTTAAGAACATATTCTTACAGAGTGGGTTTGACCAAGTGGCAATGAAGGTGTTGTCTGGAGAATTTGAAGGAACTGTAGAAGATGCTAGATTAGAAAACGTATATCTTCAAGCTACAGATGATCCTCAAACAAGAATCATTAATGCCTTAATGGATCGTAAAGTAGAAGAACTACCTAATCAGAAAGGATACACGTTTGAAGGTAGACCATTAACTCGTGTAACTAGTCTTGTTGAGCGTTGGTATGGTGAAAGGTTCAAAGAGAAAGCATTAACAAAGAGTGAGTATCAGACAGCAGTGGATGGCATGAAGACTGAGAAAGGTACTAAAGGTCACAATGATATTCAAAATATAATAGAAAAACATCTTCTAAATACTGACAGAACATTTATTAGAGATAGAGAAGATAGACCAGATGATAGTGGATATATTTCACAACTAGATCCTGATACAAGAAAGTATTATGATTTACTTAAAGAAAACATGACAGAAAGACTGGCTAGTTTTTCTCAAGGCACAAAGTTCCTTACTGAGATAGTTATATTTGATGGTAAGAATTTAGTAGGTAAAGTTGACTTTCTTGCAGTTACTCCTGAAGGAAAGGTTAGTATTCTTGACTGGAAGTTTTCAGATATCAAAGTAAAAAATAAAGAGTCTGATATTCCATGGTATAAGAGAGAAGCTTGGAGATTACAGATGCAGAACTATAAAAAGATTTTGCAAGAGGGCTATAATATATCACCTAATAGTTTTGAACAAACTAGAATGGTTCCTATTAAAACTGTATTCTCTGGAGGCAATGCTCAGAAAAATATACTACCAACATTAACTGGTCTTGAGATAGGTGATGTAATACCAGCTCGTGAAGAAAGATCATATCTATTACCATTAGCATTAGAAACAGAAACTACTGGTAACGAGAAGTTAGATAACTTGATTGAGAAATTAAACAAGGTGTATGAGAACCTTTATAAAGGTAAGGTTCCAGATTCTGAACGTGCAGATAAATTTGAGCATTTGAATAAACTTTTCTATGCAATTAGACAACTTCAGATGAGGCGCAATACTATTCCTCTATTAGAAGAAGCAAAGATTATAAATGCTGAAGTGGCTAGATTAGTTAAAGAGTATAAAGCAAACTTCATTGGTAGAGATCTTTCTACAATAGATGAGTTAGAGAAGAAAGAGTTTGCAGGCAATATAATGGAATTTGAAGATGCTCTTCTTGTATATAGAAATCTTCCTAGTGAGCTTAGTGATTTGTTCAGACATGATATGGATGGAGCAGAGAAACAACTATGGGATGATATCAGACGTACTAAAGAAGAGGCTGATGATTTGTTTTTAGATTTAGAAAAAATATCTAAGGAGTTTGTATCTGAGATTGTAGCTAGAAAAGAAAACATATTTGACTATCTTTCTCCTGAGAGGGTTATCAAAGGATTTGCAAAGATGTTCCAGTCTACATCCACTTTACAGATGAAGGGAGCAGAGTTACTTTATAAGTTAGCAAACAAAGCTTTAGGTAGAGCATCTATGGATACTTTAGAACAAGGTAAGGTATTGCTAGGTTTAAAAACTAAATATGATGCTTGGGCAAAAGGTAAAGGATTAACTGCTAAGAACTATTTCGATATCATCAAGAAGAAAGATAAGAACGAACTTATTGATGAATTCCAAACAGAATTCTATACAAAGTTACAGCAAAAGATTGCTGAGAAAGACTACACTTGGATTAAAGCAAACATCGATAAAGAAGCATATAGAGAAGCTCTTAAAGACGAAAGAGAAAAAGAATTAAAGAGAATTGAGAATAGAGTTAGATTTAAAAGTTTTGAAGATAATAAAAGAGATATAGAAAACGAAACCAATGAAGTGTATGAAAGATATAATACAAGCGCTGAAGATTCAGTAGGTTGGTTATTATATAGTGTTCTTAAGAAACATCCTAATAGAACTACTTGGGAAACTAATGAGTGGAAAGAACTTACTAAAAAAGAGAACGCTCCTGCTAAAGACTTCTATGATTATATAATGAAGCGTAATGCAATATATAATAATTTAGGATATATCAATGGTCTTCAAGCACGCACATTCTTGCCATTTGTTAGAAAGACATTAATGGAAAAACTTGTAATGGGTGGAGATGTAACAGTTGGTGAAAGTTTATTAAGAAGTATTACTATCTCTGAAGGTGATGTAGGATATGGAGAAATTGATCCTATCACTAAAGAGACAGTTTATTCTATTCCTAAATACTTTACAAGAGATACAGGAGAGGAAATGAGTAGTGACTTATTTAGAAACATGACATTGCTAAATGACATGGCTATTAGATATCAATACCTAACTGAGATAGAAGATCAGATGAGATTGGTAGCTCGTGTAGAATCTAAGAAAGAAGCAATCAAAACATCTTACTTTGGTACCACTAAATATAATAAAGTTACAGGTGCTGTAGAGAAGACGAGTGATAACTCAGCTAATACACAGTTACTGAGAGATATGATAGAAGCTATAGTTTATGGTCATAAGTATGTAGAGAGTGAAAGCTTTGACCAATTACTAGGTAGTGTGTCTGGTTTTGGAAAAAGAATAAATAAATTAGTAGGTGTTAAACTTCTTCCTGAAACATTTGATGATAGTCAGATATCAATGAACAAGACTATTACATCATTAAATAACTTCTTCCAATTAAAAACAATAGGGTTAAATCCACTCTCAGCACTTTCCAACTTATTTGGTGGATCTTTTCAGAGTATGATTAATGCTGGTACATATTTTACAAAAGCAGAATTCTTCAAGAATGAAATGATCATGGCTTCTAAATTCATGGATCAAGATGCTAAAAAGAGATTAGCGTTTTTAGAATACTTCTTACCACTTACAGAGAACTATAATAATGAAATTGCAAAACAATTATCAATAGGTGTCACTCAACAAGGTGTACAAGACTTATTGATGAGTATGATGAGGAACTCAGACCAGTTTGTTCAGAGTGTCAACTTCTTTACTTATATAGACAACACTATTTTAGTTGATGGTAAATTAGAAAATGCTAGACAATATCTACGTAAGAGTGATAAGTATCAAGGCATATATCAATTATCTGCAGAAGATAGAAGTAAACTAGAGGCTGAGTTTGATAATGAGGTTAAGAAGCTAGTTGAAGAGAAGGGTGTAATGACTCTTGCTACAGTAGATGAGAATAATAATTTAGTTATACCTGGTTTAGATCGTAAGAGCGATAGCGTATTAGAGTTAAGAAGAACTGTACAATCAATCACTAAAGATGCATTAGGTAACTTATCAGAAGATGATGTTAGAAGAATTAACTTAAACATTATAGGTAAGTCATTCATGATATTCAAAGGATGGATTCCTAGACTTGTTGATGTTCGTCTTGGTGACATGAAATATAACTCTGGAAAAGAAGCATATGAGTGGGGAAGAACAAGAATGATTATGAATGTACTATCAGATGGGGTATTAAAATCTGCAGGTAGATTAAGCAATATGCTCAAAGCTAATGAGAAAGGTGTAGATTATATGAGGGAGATGTTTGATAAGAAAAGGAAAAAATATCAAGAGGAGACAGGTAAGGAATTAAAAATGACAGAGGATCAGTTCATGGATCTTGTAAGAAGTAATATTAAGAACCAAGCCACTGATCTTGTATTCTATTTAACATTAACTTCTATGTTCTGGATGTTAAAAGTTCTAGCTCCTGAAGGTGATGATGATGATGATAAAGTTACTCAGAACAGATACAAGTTTATGTTAAGGGTATTAGATAAGGTGAGAGATGAGGTTGCATATTTCTACAACCCTTTATCTCTACTTGATCTTACTAAGTCTGGTATATTCCCTTCTGTAGGATTGATTCATAACTTTGAGAAGATATTTGAAAACTTTATAAAAGAGATGTATTACATAACAAAAGGTGATGAGAAAGCTGCTAAGAAAAATCAAGTAATTAAATATGCATTAAAAGGATTTCCAATTACCTATGAGTTTGACATCCCTATATTATTATTCTTCCCAGATCTTGCTAAAGATTTAGGAATGAGAGCTCAAGCTGAAGCCAGACCAAAAGGTATGTAATAGCTATATTATGCATTATAGTTTTATATCTGCATACAACAACTAAAATTATTTAACTATTTTTGCTAGTATGAGGTTATACTCTTTAACCTCCTACTAGCTATAGACATTTATAACAATATCATATTATGGACGTAATTTGTTCAACTGGCGAATGCCCTGTTATATTAGATGCTCAATGCGTATTTTACGAAGGAGCTAATCTAGTATGTACTGGTATTAATACTAACGATAATCTACAAACTGTAATACAGAAGTTAGATCAAAAAGTCTGTGAAGCTATAGGTGGAACAGGTACGTCTGGTACATCAGGCACTAGTGGTTCTTCTGGATCTTCTGGTTCTAGTGGACAGCGAGGTTCTACTGGTACACATGGTACTTCAGGAAGCAGTGGACGTAATGGAACTAATGGTACATCAGGGTCTAGTGGACGTACAGGAAGCTCTGGTATTAATGGAACAGCTGGAACATCAGCTACATCAGGACGTAGTGGTTCATCAGGAACCTCAGGATCTAGTGGAACAAGTGGAAGTAGTGGACGTGGTGGTACAAGAGGTACATCAGGTTCAAGTGGTACAAGTGCTACATCAGCAAGCTCAGGTACATCAGCAAGCTCAGGGTCTTCTGCAACTTCAGGAAGCTCAGGACTATCTGGTGATAGATATAGAACAACTTCTACAACTACATTTACATTAGGAGCTGGTGGTACAATTACTGTTGGGCTTGGTCTATCATATACAGAAGGACAACAAATTATTATAGCTTATAATTATTTAAATTTTCAAATTTGTTTAGTAGTTAGTTATGATGAAGCTACAGGTCAATTAGTATTTACTTTTCCTTCTGAGGTTGATGGGTCTGGAACATATTCAGTTTGGGATATAAACTTACAAGGAGCATCAGGAGGAGATGGATCATCAGGAACTAGTGGTTCAAGTGGAACTTCTGGGTCTTCTGCTTCTTCAGGTACAAGTGCCTCATCAGGAACATCAGGTACATCAGCTACTGATGGATCTTCAGGTACAGATGGATCTAGTGGAACCTCTGCTACAGCTGGTACTAGTGGTACAGCTGGTACAAGTGGTACAGATGGTTCATCAGGTACATCAGGAACTTCTGCCACAGCAGGTACATCTGGGTCTAGTGCCACATCAGGCACAGCTGGAACAGATGGTTCTTCTGGAACAAGTGCAGCAGATGGTACAATGGGTACATCAGGTACTTCTGGTAGAGATGCCACTGCAGGTACCTCAGGACGTGATGCAACTTCTGGAACAGATGGATCAAGTGGAACTTCAGCAACAAGTGGAAGCTCAGGTACAAATGGTACTAATGGATCTTCAGCTAGTTCTGGAGAAAGTGGAACATCTGGTACTTCTGCTACAAGTGGAACTACAGGAACTGATGGATCCAGTGGAACAAATGGTTCTTCTGGGACTGATGGTTCGTCTGGAACATCTGCAAGTTCAGGAACAAGTGCCTCGTCTGGAACTTCAGGTACTACAGGTACATCAGGTACTGATGGTAGTCAAGGCACGTCAGCTACAGCAGGAACATCTGGATCAAGTGGTACATCTGGAACTAGTGGTACAGCTGGTAGTTCAGGTAGCTCAGGTACAGATGGTTCTAGTGGGACATCAGCTACAAGTGGAACAAGTGGTGTTGATGGAACTAGTGGAACAGATGGTTCTTCTGGTACAGCTGGATCATCAGGAACTACAGGAACTAGTGGAAGTTCAGGAACTTCAGCTACAGCAGGTACAGATGGATCCTCAGGTACTAGTGCTACTTCAGGAACTAATGGAACAACAGGTACAGATGGAAGTAGTGGAACAAGTGGTATAGATGCAACAGCAGGAACTTCTGGATCCTCTGGAACATCAGCTTCTTCAGGTACTTCAGCTACAGCTGGAACATCTGGAAGTAGTGGTGTGTCTGGTATCTCAGGTGGTCAAGTTTACTATATGAACTTGTCAACTAATACAAGCTCTGCATTTGGAACACCTACATATAAACAACTATCTCCTAATCCAAGTGGCTCTGCTCAAACAACAGCAAGTATAACTTTGGCCTCTGGAGTATCTGGAGTACTTGCAACATTTGCTACAGATAGTGGTGTACCTAATGAAACATCATTCACTGCTGGTAACTGGTCATTTACATTACATGTGTTGTCTAGTGCTTCTGCAAATTGGGATATATCAGTTAAATTATATAAATACACAATTGGTGGTGCAAGTACATTATTAGGTACAACAAATACTGTTGGTGTGTTACTTGATGGAATAACCATCCAACAAATTTATTGTGACACATTTATTGCTGCACAAAGTCTTAATACAACAGATAGACTCTATGCAGAAATTAATGTGCTAAACGCAGATAACAGTTCACATACTTTAACCTTTTATACAGAAGGTTCAAGTTATTATTCTTATGCACAGACTACTTTCAATGCTCCTTCAGGAACATCTGGAACGTCTGGTGTAAATGCTACAGCAGGTACAAGTGGACAAGATGCTACTGCAGGTACTTCTGGTTCTTCTGCTACAGCAGGAACTAGTGGAAGTAGTGGTACTTCTGGGGAATCAGGAACTGCTGGTACTTCAGGCACAACTGGTACAGATGGGTCATCAGGTACTTCAGCAAGTTCAGGTTCATCAGGAACATCAGCTAGCTCAGGCTCAAGTGGTACTTCAGGTACAACTGGAACTAATGGATCGTCTGGTACAAGTGGAACAACTGGAACTAATGGGTCAAGTGGAACCAGTGGATCATCAGGTACAGCAGGTGGAACAGGTAATAATGGAACAAGTGGTACAAGTGGTACAAGTGGATCTTCTGGTACAAGTGCTACTTCAGGATCAAGTGGAACATCAGGTGGTACAGGTGCTTCTGGAAGCTCTGGAACATCAGGTGCTAATGGAGCTAGTGGAACTTCAGGATCAAGTGGTTTAAGTAGAACAGCAGGTACATCAGGAGCCAGTGGTGGTACAGGACCAACTGGTCCAACTGGACCTACAGGACCTACAGGACCTTCAGGTACATCTAACGTGTATGCAACTGCAATGAACCAGTATGTTAATACTAACTCTGGTCCTACATTTGCTGCTGTATATTCTACTGGTGAGGTGTATGCATACTACTCAGATGATCGTTTGAAAGATCGTGTTGGTGACATCAAGAGCGCTACTGATAAGATTATGTCTTTAGACACATTCTATTATATGGCCAATGAGCTAGCCAAACAATTTGGATATACAGATAACAAGATTGAAGTTGGTCTATCTGCACAACAAATAAAATCTGTAATGCCTGAGACTGTAAGCTTAGCTCCTTTTGATAGGAATAAAGATACAGGTGAATCTTTATCAGGTGAAAACTATATAACAATTAATTACGCAAAATTAGTAACTTTGTTAATAGCTGGTTTTAAAGAACAGCAAAAAGAAATTGAAGAATTAAAACGTAAATAGTTATGACAATTCCAAGTTCAGGCACATTAGCCTTATCAACAATACGTAATGAGTTGGCCCCAGTTAATGGTAACTATCAATTGGGATCATTGAGTAGAACAGCTTGTAAAACTGCTCCAGATGCTATGACAGAATTCTATGGATACACATTTGGATTTGCTGTATCATGGATGGTTGCTGCTGGTGGTGGAGGTGGAGGTACATTAAATGGTGGATGTGGCCTATGTATTGGTGGAGGAGGAGGAGGAGGCTCTGGTGGATCCTCAGGTGGATACATGACTTTATATAAAAATCAATCATATCCTGTAAGTGTTGGTGGTGGAGGTGGAGGAAACTGGAATGGTGATGGAGGATATGGTGGATATTCAGCATTCAATGGTCAAGATAATTACTCAGGTGGAGGAGGTGGATCTAGGAATGGTACATATGGAGGATATGGTGGTCCAGGAGGTTGGGGAGGTGGAGGTGGTGGAGGTGGAGGACCTGATGGAGGTGGTGGTGGATCTTGGGGTAATGGATATCCTGGTGGTAATGCATGGGGTGCTCTGTATACTGGAGGAGGAGGAGGAGGAGGAGGTTCTGCTGGCTCTGGAGGAAACTTTGCTTGGGGTGGAAATGGAGAATACCATGGTGAAGTAGCTGGTGGTCTTACTATGGAAGGTGGTGGAGGAGGTGGAAGTGCTTATCAGAATGATGGTGTATGGAATGGTGATGGTGGTAATGGAGGTTATCCAACTAGAACAACAGGGCAAGGTGGAGGTTCTAATACTAATGGTAATGATAAACCAGGTGGATATGCTGGAGGTGGAGGAGGTGGTGGTAATCGTCTTAATAACTCACAGAATGCTGGAAGTGGAGGAAGTGGTCAGGTGACTATTACATATCCAGGAGGATCAAGAGGTACAGATGGTAACTATTGGGGTGGTGTTACTTATCATTCATATTATGGTGGTAATACTCTTACAACTTATTGTTAATTATGGCACATTATGCACAGGTAAATGAAGATAATATAGTAGTAGATATCATGAAAATCCTTGATGACTACGAAGACTATGGTGAAGACTACATCAATAATGTATGTATGATACCTGGTAGATGGATTAAGACATCATATAACACTTTAGGTAATAAACATAAATATGGTGGTAGTCCTTTAAGAGGAAACTATGCTACAATTGGTGGAACGTACGATCCTATAAGAGACGTATTCCTTCATAAAAAACCATATCAATCTATGGTTTTAAATAAAGAAACATTTCTTTGGGAATTTCCATTACCATTTCCTGATGTAATTTTTCTTCCTCCAGAAAAAACTCTTACAGATATTCCTGGTAGAATTATTGAAAGCTTTTATGATTACATTTGGAATGAAGATATAGTTAATTGGGAACTTAAGTACTTTGAGAAAATAATTGATGTAGTGTTGGATTAAATTGAATAATTTATATAACTTTGGTTGAATAAAATCAACTAAGTTATGAAAACATATAATTTTACAATCGTTGGATCAGGAACTGCTGGATGGATTACAGCATTGTTTCTTACACGTAATTATCCTTGGGTAAATATCACTGTGATTGCTAGTTCTGATATAGGAATATTAGGAGCAGGTGAAGGAGTTACTCCACACTTTCTTCACTTCTTAAGTAAGATTGGTGTTGATGTAGCTGATATTATAAAATATTGCAAAGGTACATTTAAGAATGGTATTAAATTCACCAATTGGAATGGTGATTCACGAAGCTATTTTCATCCATTTCATGATGAAGGTAGCTTTGATTGTTTTAAGGTTACAGATTACGATGGCTCTGGTTTATCAGCAATAGCATTAGATAGAATTGTTAATGCTAATAGTCTTGATGAATGTATAATTAGTGCACATGCTTCTGAAAAAGGATTAACTAAACTTAAACCTAATTTACAAATAGGTAGAGGTAATGCAATGAGTCAATATGATTCTATTGGTAGCTATGCTTTACATTTTGATGCTGTTGCATTAGCTAAATATTTAAAACGTATAGCTGTTTCCAAACGTGTTAGATATATAGATGATGAAGTTGAAAATGTTATCACTAATGAAGAAGGATATATAACTGGATTACAAACAGTAAGTAAAGATATATATGATACTGACTTTGTATTTGATTGTTCTGGATTTAAAAGAGAAATCATTGGTAAACATTTCAATGCACCTTGGAAGTCTTATAAAGAATCTCTTCCTGTAAACAAGGCTATGCCTTTCTTTATTGATCACGATAATACAAACGTTCCTCCTTACACAGAAGCTATTGCTATGAAGTATGGTTGGGTGTGGAAAATTCCTGTAGAAGGACGCTTTGGATGTGGATATGTATATGATTCTGATCTTGTATCAGATGAGCAAGTGCTTGAAGAGATTAAAGAAATGTTTGGACCAGATGTAGAATCTCCAAGAACATTTGAATTTGAAGCAGGACGTTATGACACTCCTTGGGTTAAGAACTGTATAGCCATTGGATTATCTGCAGGATTTATTGAACCTCTAGAAGCTACATCTATAATGACATCTGTGTTATCTCTTGGAGAGTTTATACCAAATACATTAGGTAATATTCTTAAAGATGAATATTATATTAATAGATATAACAAGTATGTAACTAAATTAAATGATGATACATTTGACTTTATTTTTTTACATTATTTAACTAAACGTGAAGACACAGAGTTTTGGAGAAGCTTTAAGGATAGACCTATACCTGAAGCAATTGAAAAGTTTTTAGAAGAATGTAAATACACTATTCCTAATAGTAAGTTTTTAAATGGGATAAGTCAAGTTTATTTAAATTCTAGTTGGTTACCAGTAGCTAAAGGACTTCGTATATTAAATAAACAAAAAGCCTCTGATTTATTTTCAGGAATACATAGTGATATTAGACGTGAAGAAATTTCTACAATAAGTAATTCTTTTTATACTAATATGGAAATTAACTTAAACACATTGGCTGATCATAGTGCATTATTAAAAATCATTCGTGAAAGTTGATATGGACTTTACTAAAATAACTTATGGCAATATTAATATCTATAAAGTAAAACTTGAAGGTATTGATGATTCTAAATTATTAACAGAAATATATCCTACTAAAAGATATCTTTTTCATGACTTAGAATACAATGATAAGAAACTTCGTTTTCCTGGTATACAGATCAATTCAGATTTTTTGATGGAAGATGAAATAACTATCATTAGGAAAAAAGGATATGATTTATGTAAAGAGATATATGAGATAGAAAATTCAAAGAAGAAAGTGCATAGTGGACTCCAAACATCTTGGATTTATATATCTACTCCTAGTAATCCTGTAAGTCAATACCATGATCATATAATCTTTTCGCCAAAAGAGATAAGTCTTCAAACACATTACACTTGGATATATTATATACAAGTTCCTGATAATTGTAAAGATAAAGAAGGTCATATATTTTTTAAACCTATTCATTTAAAACATAATAATAATGATGAAGGAGCTTTCTCGTTCTTTCCAGAACAAGGATGTTTCTATATGTGGGATTCAGAGATTCCACATAGACCAGAAATAAGTCCTAACTCAACTATTGATCGAGTGGTTTTTGCAGCAAATGTAAACTTTAACACAAATATAAAATGATCTATCCTATAGTGTTTATAATGTATCTATTAATCTTATACTACCTAATAGGTAATAGAAAGATTGTGAACAGATATAAGATGTATCTTTCAAAAGATTATTGGACAGACTATAATAGTATTGAGGCAGCAGCATGGTTTGCTAAAGCTGTCATTATTATTCCTGGACTTATATTTGGTGTAGAGATATGGTGGTTACACTTCTTAACATTAGCCACATCATCAGCTTTGATATGGGCTAGTATGAGAAAGAGCCTACCTACATTGATTGCATTTAATACTATATGGATATGTATATCATTAACAATTATAACTAGACATTTAATATCATGAAACTTATAGAAAATATTCTTACTGATAATGTAAAAGATAGATTAAAAGGAATCTTGTTAAGAGAAAACTTTGATTGGTTTTATAATGGCAGTACAGCTAGAATAATACCAGGAAATAAAAATGCGATAGAGGATAGTAATACTAAAGATTCAATTCAATTTACACATAATCTTTTTACAGATGGAAGATTTCAATCTGAATATGTAGAATATGTTATGAAAATAATGAAAGCTCTTGAAGAAAAAGAAGGAATTGTTTGTACAACTTTACATAGAGCTAAATGTAATTTAGTTCCACAAGATATTTCTTATGGCATAGATGAATATCATCCTCCACATATTGATTCAAAAGATGTAAATGATAATACATATACATTAGTTTATTATGTAAATGATTCTGATGGAGATACATTTGTATTTAATGAAAAGTATGGTGATGAGTTTACTGATTTAACAATAGCTCATAGACAAACTCCTACAGAAGGATCTGCATTATTATTCAAATCAACTAACTATCACGCCAGTAGTTCTCCAATAAATACTAAATCTAGAGTGGTAATCAATATTGTATTTGAATCTGATGAAGCGTAACGTAGGTAAGACATATTGCTACGACGAATTTATTACAGAAGAAGAACAAAAAACTCTTCGTAAATATATATTGTCTATTCAAGATATGATGGGCCATGCTACATCTAATGGATATAAAAGTGAATATGATTTATTAATACGTAGAAGCATAGGTACAACTATGTTAAAAAAACAATTTAACTTAGATCCTATTCCTTTAGTAGTTGATATTAGAAATAAAATTATTGAACTAGAAAATTTACATCCTCCTATTTTACATGAATCATATGTAGGTGATTGGTTTGGAATAACAGATGAAGATGCGTTTGTAGAACCACATACAGATTTATCATCTGAACCTTTTCTAGATTATAATATACGTAGATATAATGTAATCATATCTATGCCTAATGAGGGTGGACAACCTATATATGATGGAGATGTATTAGATGTAGGTGAAAGAGGAATGTGGATGTGTGAAGCATCATTAGTCAAGCATGCAAGCGTTCCCAATGTGGGAACTAAAATGAGACTGAATATCTCCTATGGATTCTTTGTACCTAAAAACCAATACAATGCACATTAGACCAGTATTTGAAACCAATCCAGACTATCATCAAACAAGTCCATATTTTATTCCTAATGCATTTACAGAAGAAGAAATAGAATGGATAGATAACTTACAAGGGTTATACCCTTATCAAGATGGCACTATTGGTGGAGATGAAACATCACGATTAGATGATTCTATTAGAAAGTCTAGAATCAAATGGATACATCATGATAATACGTCGTGGTGGGTATATGATAAATTAGCTAGGCACATACAAGAAGCAAATAGAAGTTGGGGCTTTGCAATCAATTCTATTATAGATTCTATTCAGTATACAGAATACTACGAAGATGGAGGTCATTATGAATGGCATATGGATGTAGGAGACTATCCACAAAACAATAGAAAGATAAGTTTAACTATACAATTATCTGATCCTAACACCTATGAAGGTGGTGATCTTGAATTTTGGGTTGGAAGAAATCCAGACAAGGCTCCTAGAGAACAATCATTTGCTGTCTTATTCCCTAGTTATTTAATGCATAGAGTGACACCAATAACTAAGGGAGTAAGAAAGTCTTTAGTCTTGTGGGTAGGAGGGGATACATTTAGATAGCACATCCTCTACAGATATACTCTTATGACACTCATGTTGTCTAGGAGTATCTTCATGTTCAGGGCACCAGTTCCAATCTCCCTTATTAAATCTAAACTTAGGATTGTTCCAACATCCATTACATACGCTTCTGTTCTCTATACGTATACAATCAAACTCATGATTAGCTTCAGTGAAGTTAGCTATCATTGCTACCTTTACTTCCATGGCCCAAGCTAACCAACTAAGTCCACTACTCAGTCCTATGTACACCTCACAGCTAGCTAGGATATCCATGATATTCTCTAATGATTGATCTTGTGGTCTATGTACATTCTTTAAATCACAATCATCTTTAGAGATTTCATATACATCATATCCTAAAGTTATAAGTATATCTATAAGTTCTTGCCATTTGTCCCAAAGTTTTAGTTGTGATGTAGACTTTACACTAATACATATATGCTTCTTATCAGATTTAAAAGGCTTAGGCTGATAAGCTAACCTTGGTCTCATCTCTTTATATGGAAGATGTAAGATGTCTGTAGCTGATTGTTGTAATGGTATTGTAATAGGATTGTTAGGCTCCTTGTCTTTATCCCAGAACCATCCTAGCTGTGGCATAGCTATAATATTCTCAACTGTAGATCCAGGTTCAACAAACTCTAGCTCTGGATATACATCTTTAAACAAAAAGTTTTTGAATGTAGACACAATAACTTTGCATTGATAACGTTGTTGAAATTCTAATACATAAGGCATCCATGCTATAGTGTCACCTAGGGCTGCGCTATCAAATGTAATGAATACACGATTACCTTTAAGATGATTTAATAAACTAATGCGTTGTTTTAATACGCCCTTATCGCTTCTAATCTCTACAAAGAAGTTACCCATATAACGTTTATTGCACTTCATCCACATACCTTTCTTCAGAACATCTTTATAGATTTCTGTACGTACGCCATTACGTTCTTCAATAAATGCACAATGATATTCTTTATCATCATAGCTATCTACTAATTCAAAATAGAGACCTTCAATATTATATAATTTAAAATCCATAATAGGCATTTAAATATGCGTTGGTTGTATCTTCAGCTGTCCACTTTTGATTAACTACACTAACAGCATCATAGAATTTCTTTAATATCTTACACACTTGTAACCAGCTATGATCTTGACGTTTTATTAATTGTTCATTTCTCATAGTCCCATACTTATTACATACAGTTTGTATACCTGTAACTACAGCTTGTGTTGTATTCTCTGGAAGGTTATACATACCAGGTAGGGTTATGTTAGATGTACCAATAATTGGTAATCCACAACTCATCGCTTCTAATATAGATAGGTTAGGATGACCATACTCTAAGAATGATGGAGCTAAGAAAAGTGTATGCTCTTGATATAACTTAAGAGTTTCATCATCTGTAGGATTTGTTAACTTTAAAGTTAACTTTTTATACTCTAAAAGATCTTTATGTCCTTCAAAGAATGCATGATTATTCTCAGGACCAGCAATGGTTATAGGAAGATTAAGTCTTTGAGCTGCCTCTATTCCCCATATAAATCCTTTTCTATCAATTGTACAATCACCTGCTAATCCATTGTTAGCTATCATCAATAAACTATGATCTGTAGTAGTTTCTATAGATGGTTTGAAGAAGTCTGTGTTAACACCATGTGGTAGGTAGAACAACTTATCTGTACTATCAAAGTAATCAAGGATGTGTTTACTGTGACATATAGATATAACAGATCCTTTAATAGCTGCTAGATTATCCTTATACACACCACTGTCCTTACCATACCATTCAGCATGATGATCATGTAGTGAGTAGATGTATGGTATATCTTTATTACACATGTCAATAGCTGTATTAGCCATATGTACATGAGCTAACATACCTGGTTCTTTAACTACATCATTCCAGTTTTTAATCTCTACATCTACATCTAATAGCTGTAAGTTGGTGGTGTATTCCCAAATGATACGTTCTACAGCACCCCAACCATTAGGTGGGATGGTGATAAGTCCTGTTGCTACTTGTACAATTTTCATTTCTTTATGAATTCTTTATGTTGTTTGTCAATCAATGAATAACCATCTGCTTGTGTTGTTAGACGATCATGTACAATTCCCATATCATAAGAACTGCTATAAAATATTTGATTAAAATACATGTCAGCTGCGTCCCATTTACTTAAACGCACTTTTTCTTTTAAAAAGTTACTGACATAAGAAGGGAACATAATGCACTGCAGTCCTATCAGATGATCTGTAACATACATGTCTTCATCTACCTCTCGTATTACAGGACTCTGTGGCCATGCAAACTCTAGGGTATCTTTGTCTCCAAAAGACATGAAGCCTATGTTGGTTTTTTCCAACATTAACGCACATTTCTCCACTTTGTGTATGAAATTTCCAACATCTCCTTCTATTAAACAATCACCTTCACATACAATAAGATAATCACAATCATTGAATTCACTTAGGATGGCATCCCTAAACGCTTGATAACACCCATAGTGTGCTGGCGTAAGTGCTGTGCTTCTTTCTCTGACTGTAGCCTCATCGAATAACTCCATTGAGACTGCTTGTGGCCTGTTACAGTTATGCTTGGGTGGGAGGCTAGCATAAGGCTCGTTGACATGTAAGATGTACTCCCATCCATAATCTTTAACCCTTTGAAGGGAGGTTCTTGATAGTTGTTCTCGTTCATCATTTAATGTAGTTTGAATGTGTACTAATTTAATTGTAGGTCTGTTCTTATTTGCATTTGCCATTTGCTTTAAAATAATAGTTCCATCATGTTGATATCCATCTAGGATATATACTTCTTCTTTTATAGTTACCCATTGATCTACTATGAATAAACTCACTGTCTTAACATCATCAGGAATAGGTAACACTAGGGTCTGCTTCTCTGATAACGTTATAGATGTTGATGTCTTACTTTCATCAAATACGACATCTATAACCCTATGATCATTGTTGTATGAATGGAAATAGAATACATTCTGACCAGATATTTGTTCCTTTAGTATTCCATAATACTCACTGTTGGAAGATGTACCATGTCCACTATGTTCTAGAAAAGTTTCCATATTTGGATACTCTACCCACACCCCATGAGTCTTCTGCACCTTCTTCATCATGTAATCTTCCAAGAAGTTTTGAGCTCCTATAGATTCACATAACTTATTATACTCTTCTGGCGTACGTACATCATCTAATAGCTTACCTACAAAGTCTGTATTAAAGAACATACCATTGGTTTGTACACCCTTACCAAATGGTGTATTCAATGTAGCTAATACAGCCTGCCATTCATTATCTAATTTACTAAACCTATCATAAATAGCAGGGAAGTCATCTTCATTTAACTCTATATCAAATGTTACATAGAACATCTTATTAAATCCAAATGATTTAGCTGCCTTGCCTGCATTAATCAAGTTAGTTAGAACAGTGAGAGACTGGTTACTGTTTCCAGTTATCTTCATTTCCACCTTAGCTTGTTCATCTTCACGATAGAACCTATTGTAGTAGCTATGATGTGTTAAAGGATTGTGCTGATCATAGATGTAATAGTCTACCATCTCCTGTATCTTCTTAGGTACAGGGAAGTGACTTACTAACATAATTGGTCTATTTAATTTCTTAGCGCTATTGATACAAGCTATAGTTAGTTTAATCCTAGCATCAGTATTTGGATAGGTGCCTATAACAATAAGCTGGTTGTTCTTCTCTTGTAGGTTTAATATTGTTCTCATATTTACACTATCAGTATAACTATCACCACTTAAATAAACTACATCTTTATAGTCATTATATTTATTGCAATATACATCTAGATTAAACATCATCTTAGGGATGTGTGGATACTCTAGCGCTTCTTTAATAGCTATTGGGTTGAGCTCTTTGTTACCTCTATCTCCTCTAGATGTAAACAAGAACATGTCACAGTCTTTTATAAAACTACTAACCCTATCTGATTCTCCATGGACTATACAGTTCTCAGGAAGATCTTGCATCAATGGTTTCCAATAGCTCTCAAAGTTACCAGCTTGATTGCCTAAGAAGTGAAATCTTACATTGTAGTCTACAAGATGTCTAGCTATCTCTATAGCATAAGCTTGATTCTTACGTGGTGTCCACAGTCCTACTATACAAACGTCAAGGTATAGCTTTACTTTTGGTTCTCTTAAGTAAAGTTGTAGGTTGACAGGATACTCAATAACTTCCATTGGTACATCCAAGTGAGCATACTTAAAGATGTTATAGGCACTAACAAATACAAAGCTGTCAGGCATCCACTTTTTCTGACTAGGAGGGAATGAACTATCATGTGTAGTTTCTACAATACGATATGTTCTATCCTCACTATATAGTTCTCTAGTTAAATCATTATCCATAAACATCTCAGGAAACTCTTCCATAGAGATGACATCTGGATTGAAGGTATCGATAAAATCTAAAAGCTCTCTCTTGTTTTCTCCTAATGATTTAAAGTTATCACCAACTAATGTTTGTACCTTCTTACGCTGTACAACATAGTTCCATGCAAGAAATGCATATTCCACCACCATGATTTCACAGTGGTCTCGTAACAATTTTACCTTATTTAATGTTACCTGTGGTGCTCCTCCTGTACTAAAGTGTGGAGATATAATTAATAGCTTCTTCATAAACTTGATCTACTTCTGGATGACAATAAAACTTATCTTTATTTTCAAGGCAGCCTATTAAAGGTTGTACGCCTTGTACAGATCCCCACTCCTTAACTCCATACTTCATATCAGAACAACATTGTAGTGCGCATGTACCAGCTACATACTTGTAGTTATGATACTGACCATGTACAGTTCTGTATGGAGCTCTGAAATTAGGATTGAGTGACGAACCCAAGTGTATAATGGGAGTATTTGTAGTGCCAGCGAGATGTAACAATCCACTGTCCATAGTTATAAAACATGATGCATTATGTATAAGGTGATAACAATCTGATATACTAGTTTGATTCATTAGGTTCATACCATGAGGTATGTCAAAATTAAATACAGGTTTGTCAACATTAAAGAAACCAGTCTCTGAGCTGTCTTTACCTATACTGATGACGTAAAATCCTGCATCATTAAGATGCTTAACAAGCTCCATCCATTTCTCAGCAGGCCATGTTCTATTAGGCCATGTACTTACAGGATGTATAAGTATATACTTATGGTGTATATCAAATCTATTTGGTTCTATAGGACTGTATTCACAATACAACTCATATCTATCTAACATGAACCCTAATTGTATAGCATGATACTGACGTATGTCGATAGTATTATGTTTCATTTCCACTCCTCTTTCATTCTTCTTACCTACATTGGTGAAGGAGTTATGCATAATGAAATGTTCATTGAAATATTCCCAATCAATTGACGTGGACTTGTAACTATTTTGTACGTATGGATTCTTTTTGAACAGCTCTGGCACAGGACTAACCACAGTTATATTCTGTTCATAGGCTCTAGATAGTTTTCTTATAGTGGGTGTAGCACATATAAGATCACCTAGAGCAGGACATTCGCTAAGATTAAGACAAACTTGTTTTGTAGTTGACATAATATCCATAGTTATCATCCTTATATAATACTCTCATAGCAGGATATCTTCTAGTAAAAAGTTCGTGTGTTAAATCTGGTTGATAATGTGTTTCGTGAACATTACCATACCACTCTCCTTGCTCATATAAATATGGTACAGCAATAAGACATTTCTTTCCTAAAGCATTTATTTTATCAACAAGAGCAATAGCTTTATCAACAGGGATGTGTTCTAATACATCTCCTAGTATAAGGTAGTTGTATACATGAAAATCAAATTGACAAATGTCACCAATAATAACTTTGTTGTAAATCTCTCGTAGATTGAAATTATCTACATAAGGCTCGAAGATTTCAAGCGCGTCGATACTATGTGTATCCTTCATCATACTCCCATATGTTCCAACTCCTGGTCCTACATCTAATATTATATGAGTGGATGGAATATAATCTACCAGATGTTTTTTTACTTCATCTTTAAATAGTGAATAACTATAAGGCATACTTTTGTTGGTTTGGTCAAAGTTAAATATATTTGTATAAAAAAACAAGATATGTATATAGAAGTTAGTACAGGAGAAGTGGCTGATAAGATTAGCATACTTCTAATAAAGAGTGAAAGAATAACAGATGTAAATAAGCTTGAAAATATTAACAAAGAGTTAAGTTCTCTAGTTGAAAACTTTCCTGCAGAAATACTTATTGATAAACTTTATACATTGTTATGTGCAGTTAATCTTTCTTTATGGCAAATTGAAGATGCTATTAGAGAAAAAGAACGTTTGGGTGAGTTTGACAATGAATTTATAGAATTAGCAAGACAAGTTTATATTACTAATGACAATAGAGCATCTCTCAAAATGAAAATAAATATTAAGTATAATTCAGACATCATAGAAGAAAAATCATATAGCCCATATTAATTAAAGTTTTACTTGCATAATTCATAGGAATTACAGATATTTGTTACAAGACTTTTGATTTCCTAAAAGCGTTTTTACACTTCCTCAATTTTTTTGTTAACTACATAGCATCTCAGCCCTATTTGGGTAGGGATGCTATTGTTTTTTTAAGCCCATGCAAGACTCAATGTACAATCAATTTAAAAGTTGGATATTCCCAGGGCTAGTATCTGTAATGGGTATGATGATTTGGAATGATGTAACAGAAATAAAGAAAGATGTGAAAGCATTAATGCTTCAATCAAGTGTAGATAAGACACGTATAGATAATCTAGAACGTGAAGTGTATAAAAAAAATACAACTTACAGATCACCATTTCCTCCAATAAAATCTAACACTATATTAAGAAGTGAGATGGTGGCTATCATTAATAAAAATGACGTAACGCCTAAAGAATATGAAACATATAATTGAAGATCCTAAAGATTCTTTTTGGACTATATTTAAAGATACAAATGATTGGAATGAAAAGGCAATTATTGGAGCTATTTCGTTTGTTATCATGGTGGCTGTTGTTGCTATAGATTTATTTACAGGATTCTTTGGCAAAGAGTTAATATTAAATGATTACGTATTTAATTCATTTGTGATTACAACCCTTGGCTGCTTTGGTATTTCTGGCGTAGAGAATATCATGGGTAAGAAAACTAAAAAACAAGAGCCAGAAGAACAACCTTTCCCTGAAGACTATGAAGGATAAACTAATATTTTTAATTATAATAGGTGCTCTTGCTACACTAGCCCTATATCAATGGAGAGGATCCAGCAAAGCTAAGGGCCCAGATACATTAGTCGTAAGAGATACTACTTGGTTAAAGCATGATAGCTTGATTGTCAAGAAAGTAAAAGTAACTAAAGAGATAGCTGTACCATACGAAGTGTTAGTGAAAGAATACCAAGCTGACACATCTTATCCAAAACTAAAGAAACAATACGAAGACTTAGCTAAAGATTATGCTGCCAAGCGTGTGTATGTAGACTCAGTTAATGTAGGAAAGTTTGGACACATCCAGATAACAGATACAGTCTCAAAGAACAAACTTAGTAAGCGTACCACAAAAGATAATTTTAAAATCCCTGTAGTAAAAGAAACAATAACAATAACCAAATATGCAGAACCTGAACGACAACTCTATCTTGGTGGTGGTGTTAATGCTAATAGTAGCAGTGGTATCAGAAGTGTCGAGGGAGGACTATTATATAAGACTAAGAAAGATCAAATCTATGGGCTTAAAGCAACAACAACTATAGATGGGATAACAACCTTTGGTGTTTCTACATACTTTAAAATAAAATAATATGAAGTTTTTAAACTTTTTACGTTCATTAATTTGGAAGCCTGAGCCTGCATTAGAAGGTAAAGCAGAAGTTGTTAAAAAGAAGACTGTTAGAAAGAAAAAATAATGTCAACATTACGTAGAGGTGATGAAGGCCCACTGGTAACCAAGCTTCAGGAGAAGTTAGGCGTAGATCCTATTGGTAAATTTGGACCTAAGACAGAAGCAGCTCTACTAGCATGGCAATTATCTAATGGTTTACAGGCTGATGGTATAGCTGGCCCTTTTACATTAGCTAAACTTGGTATAGAAGACCTACCTAAGGCAGCTCCTATAGAGATTCCTGAATCAGGATTTAAACTAGATAAACTTAAAGGACATATACCAGATGGTGTGATTGCACAGATCCCTGATACAGCAGCACGTTTTGGTATTACAAATACATTACGCCTTGCACACTTCTTATCACAATGTGGTCATGAGAGTGGAGGATTTAAAGCTGTACGTGAGAACTTAAACTATTCAGCTAAAGGATTAGTAGGTATCTTTAAGAAATACTTTAGTCCTACATTAGCTGTAGCATATGAAAGACAACCTGATAAGATAGCTAACAGAGTTTATGCTGGTCGTATGGGTAATGGTGATGAGCATTCAGGTGATGGATATAAGTTTAGAGGCAGAGGATATATACAATTAACAGGTAAAGAGAACTACACAAGGTTCGACGCCACAGTTCCTGAGAACATAATTGCAGATCCAGATTTAGTTGCTACTAAATATCCACTGGCATCAGCAGCTTTCTTCTTTAATAGTAATAAGCTGTGGTCTATATGTGATAAAGGTGCTACGCCTGAAGTAGTAACAGCAGTGACTAAAAGAGTTAATGGAGGAACTATTGGTCTTGCAGATAGAAATAAACATTTCAATGAATATTATAACCTCCTAAAATAATGGCTAAACCATCAAAAAACGCTGAGAACAGAAAGATTGTCTTTGGCGTAAGACGTAAAGGTAAGCATCAAAAGAACTTTGGACCTAAAGCTTCTCCTAGAAAAAAGAAGTACAGAGGACAAGGTAGATAATAAACAACCAACCAATGAAAACATTTAAACTAACTTTGTGGATTGTATCTACAATTGTTGCAGTATCATTAATGATTCAACTATTGTATATATACAAACATTTTATATAGATTAAATCGTAGAAGATAAAAAATGACAGCTAGAAAAATATCCACAAACCCTTTACCTATTTCGTTTAAAGATTTTTCTAAAAATCCTATAGTGGGTACGTTATTTGTTGTTCTTATAGGAATATCTTATTTATATATTGATGTACGTAATACATTCACTGATCAAATCTCTCGTCAAAATGAGAAGATTGATAAGATGGAAGTTAAGGTGGATGCATGTACAAATCAATTAAGAAAGTCTGATAGTTTACTTTCAGCAAGTGCTAGTAAAATAATGGTGTTACAACAACTAGGAAAGATACAATGAGACTCCTAATTATTTTTTCAATTTTCTTATATGGTTGTTCTACAACTATTGCAGAAACAAATACATCAATAAATGATAAACCTAGAAATATACAAAAAGAAGATTTTGAAGCTATTATGGCCCAATCTCAGAAGACTGGAATCCAAGCTGATGCTGCTTCTAGAAAAGCTGATCAAGCAGTAGAGAAGAAAGTGGATGTTACGATCAATAAGATAGAAACATTAAAGGAAGAAATTAAAGACTTAGTTAAAGAAAATGAAACCTTACAAAAAACTATTAACGTTAGTGGTGAGCCTTTTGTTATTTTCTCAATCAGCGATAGCACAATATCCAACAAAGAAAATAATAGGTAATGATACAGTGGTTATTATTACAGAGAAGCAAGCTAAGGATATAAATAATATTTTTAAAAATATAAAGGGCGATAGGATTAAGTTCGATAGCTTAGTGGTTTCATTTGATAAAGCAAAAAAACTAAATAAAGAACTAGACGCTAAGCAAGCTAACTATTATTCATTACTTGCTGAATCCAATAATAGGACTTCTGTTGTAGAAGAAAAGAATAAAAATTTAACACTAATAAATACATCATTAGGTAAAGCTAAGTTGTCGATTGATTTGTCAACACTTTCACTTATGTTTGCACTTGTTAGTATTTTAGCGATATCATTTAAACCATAAATATATGTTAGAGAAAATAGCCATCTATGCAGGAATAGCAATAATGTTATCTGTATACCCAGCAATTAAGATTAGAAAAGCCAATGCATTATCTAGATACCAAGATAGAGTTAGTGTATTAGAACACAAGATTGATGAAATCAAAATCATAGAGCAAGATCCTGCTACAAGGTTTGTAAAGATTGGTAAGATAGAAGCCAAGATTGTAAAGGTGAGAGAGAAAGCTGATGAAACTATGAAGGTTTTAAAGCTACGTGCTAAGTGGGACTATCAAAAAGACCTAATAAAACTTAAACGTAAACAGGTTTATCTTGATTCTACAATTGTATTACCTGCTAAATAATCAATTTGATTAGAGTTGCTAATACAAATCATTAAAGTAAATTTTAATACTAATAATATATATTGTTTAAACTAATATATATTTGTAACATTTATAAAAATATTCATACAATGGCTATACCATCTAGACAAATAGGTTGGGGAACAGAAGAAAATCTGTTGTGGCAGATATCCAAGCAATTGGAATACCTTACAGGGGTAACTTATAGTGCATCAATTAGACCTTATAAAGTGTATACAGCTATATTATCCCAGACTGGTACAGATGCTCCAGAACAAAATGTATTAGAGAATACATTAGGAACAGGTTTAATTTATACTTATGATAGTTTAGGTGCATATTATGCACAATTAGAAAGTGGTACTTTTGATCCTGCAAAAACATTTATTAATATAACTAGTAGTTACTATTCAGTTCCTTACACTATATATAGTAGTATTTTGAATACAGACGATAGTTATTTAATTATTGGAACATTCGATGAGAGTGGAGGTAATGTTGAATTAGAGGGTGAGGCATCAATAGAAATTAGAGTATATAATTAATGATATAAAAATGGCAATTCCTTCAAGACAAATAGGCTGGAGTACAAAGAGCAATTTGCTTTGGCAGATTTCTAAGCAATTAGAAGCTCTGACAGGTATTATGTATAATAGAGGTAATCCAACTACCACTACAACAACTACTACAGTAGCACCAACTACGACTACTACGTCTACAAGTACATCAACAACAACATCGACTAGTACAAGTACGTCAACTAGTACAACGACAACTACCACAACACTTTCTCCTGTAACTTATTATTATAATGTTACTGGATATAGTTGTGGCACGCCTTGTAACAACATAGGTGCTTTTACTGCTTCCTCAATAGGTATTCCTTTAACTATTGGATTATTCTATAATAATCCTGAAAATAGAGAATATTCATTTGAAATTTTAGAAGAAATATTACCAGTAGGTGGTACTTATGATTTAACAGCAGAACCAGGCTATGCAACTTGTACTGATGCATGTGTTCCTCCTACAACCACAACTACTACTACAGTATAATATAAATTAAACCAACAACTACATGAAGGAATTAAAATTTATCTGTGCTCAACCAGATGATACCTACTACACTTGGCAGGTACATCTATGGTTAGAAAGCTTAAGAAACATTGGATATTCAGATAAGGCTATTGTCTTAATCTTTATCCCATCGTTTAGAGAGAAGAATGATAAGTGGCAGCAGATCGTAGATCTTTATCCAGAAGCAGAGTTTGCTTTCTATAAAGATCAAGATGGTGTAAGTGAGAAGTTAGGAATATATATTCCTGTATTACGACCCTATTCATTGATGCGCTACTGGCAAGATCATCCAGACATGAAAGACAAAGCAGTGTTCTACTGTGACTCTGATGTCTTGTTTACAGATAAATTTAATGTTGATGCATATATTGATGATGATGTGAACTATTTATCAGATACCAATAGCTATATCAACGCTTCATATTTTGATAGTAAAATACATCAAGTGCTTCCAGAAAGATTGGAGGCATATAAAGAGCTAGATGTTCTTGAAGATATTGCCACACAGTGTGGTATATCAAGAGTAATAGCAGAAGCTAACAATGACCACTCAGGGGGTGCACAATATTTGTTAAAGAATATTGATGCTATATTCTGGGAGAAGGTATTAAGAGATTGTATTACAATACGTAAGTATTTATTAAACATCAATCATTTATACTTCAAGGATGAATCTGCAGGCTTTCAAAGTTGGTGTGCTGATATGTGGGCTGTCCTCTGGGCTATTTGGTATAGAGGTGGGGTCACTAAGAATTTACCTGAAATGGAATTCTCTTGGTCGTCAGATCCTATTGACAAGGTCCACAGGTTAGGTATATTACATAACGCTGGTATTGTTAATAAAGATATGGGTGACTACCCAGCATTTTACAAAGGTGAGTATCATATGGGTAAAGATCCATTTCAAGATCCTCATTTAGAATTAGTATTCAATGATGCAAGAGCTCAAAAGAAAGGTACACACTACTATGTTGAGCAAATGATGAAATTAAAATTTAAGTATAAATTAAACTATTAATAAAATGGCAATTCAGAGAAATTTAAAAGCATTTGTTCGCTACGATGGTAGTGGAAGGGTTGTTGCAGGCAGCCTTATTCTGAGAAAGAACAAGCCAAAAGTGGGAAGATGGCAAGAGATTCCAGCATATGAGTGCTGTAATTACGTTCCTACAAGTACGACAACAACTACTAGCACTACAGCTAGTCCAACAACTACTACCACAACTACAGCTAGTCCAACGACAACGACTACTTCTACTAGTACGTCTACTTCTACGACTACGTCAACTAGTACATCTACGTCTACCACTACAACTACTACGACAACAGAGGCGCCTACAACAACTACTACTACAACAGCACCACCAAGTTATTATTCATATGATGTATCAAATGTTTTTAATGGAAGTGGCCCAGGTGATGCGTGTCTTGCAGAACAAACAATAGTATTATATGCAAATACTAATG